>Ga0302046_10000093_pt1 | contig 89854 bp, 61 predicted proteins | sample RVTome_11_FD_200261 | JGI IMG/M metagenome (GOLD analysis project Ga0302046, IMG submission 200261) | Soil microbial communities from uranium-contaminated site in the Upper Colorado River Basin, Wyoming, United States - RVT147D111 (version 2) ... | reverse complement strand
CTTCGAAAAGGCCGCCCGGCGGAGTCAGGGGTGGTCTGGGGGAAAGAGAGTGTTGATCAGCGCGGTTCGTCGGTGGCTGCCTTGATCACCGGATCCAAGGACGGGACGTTGTTTCGTATCTGTTTGGCTTGTTCGCGCAACTCCTGAATCTGCGATTTCTGTTCCTGCAACCAGGCCTTCAGGTTGTCCTTCAATTGCATCCGGATCATGGCCCGCTGCTGCGCGTTCGCGTCCCGAATGTCCTGCAGCAGTTCCTTCTGATCCTCCAGGAACGCCTGACGGGCGACCTGGAATTCTCGAACCAAATCTTTCAAGGCTTCGGACGGATCCGAACGGCCTGGCACGGAAGCCCGCGGCGGTCGGCCTGGCTGATCCGGCTTCCCATGAGGCGGAATCACCACCGGCACCTGGGGCGTCTCCACAGCCGGATCCGGAGGAAGGGGCGTCGGCATCACTTCCGTCGTCTCATTCGTCTCCTGCGCCTGCACGCCCAGTCCTGCCATTAGCACCACTGCGGCAATCCAAAACGCCCGTCTGAAGTTGTGCTCGTTCGCCCTCATCGAAGGTTGCAGGACCTTTCTGTGAGTCGCACTGCCTCGCAGGGAGGATGCCAATCCTGAGTTCGATTCTGCAAAGCGCTTCATACCATGGGCTTTTGTGTAGTTTGGGAATGTCCGCCGAAATCATCAGGGCCCGGCTTGGGGAGTATTCTCCACGTTTGCCGCCGGTTCGGCAATCCTGGATGGGGACTATTTCCCTTCGGGGCGGCGGCCCTTTTTTTTCTGACGGTAGCGGATGTAGTCCCGGGGCACATCCAACAGCCTTGCGGCCGCCGAGACGTTCCCATCGGTTTGCTTGAGAGCGGCGGCAATAATGCGGTCGATGCCGGTCTCCAGTGAAAAGGGGGATGCCTTGCGGAACAGGGCAGGCTCGTTGAGCCAGTCCCGCGCGGCAGGCAGGAGGGCCAACGGCTCGCTCTCCGGCAGGAGATGGGGAAAATCGAGCTCCGGATTGTCCTCGAACACGATGGCGCGCTCCAATTCATGGGCCAGTTCGCGGATGTTGCCGGGCCAGGGATAGGTCAGAAGCCGGCGCTTGCCCAACTCGGTGATGGCGCGGGTGGGGAGGCGGTGTCGCTGGCAGATTCGTTCCATGATGCGGACGGCCAGTTCCAGAAGATCAGCGGTCCGTTCCCGCAGCGGTGGCAGCTGCACTCGGTACAGGTCGAGTCGATGAAAGAGGTCTTCGCGAAACGCGCCCTGGCGGACAAGTTCACGGAGGTCACGGTTGGTGGCGGCCAGGACGCGCACATCGACATGAATGGTCCGGTTTCCGCCAACGCGTCGGATGCTGCGATCCTCGATGGCCGTGAGGACCTTGGCCTGGAGGGCGGGGCTCAGGCTGGGCAGTTCATCCAGAAACAAGGTGCCGCCGCCGGCCGCCTCAAACAGGCCGATGCGCGCGGATCGGGCGTCGGTGAAGGCGCCGCGTTCGTGACCGAAAAGCTCCGACTCCGCCAAGGCATCGGGGAGCGCCGAGCAGTTCACCTCCACCAGTTCCTGGTTGGCGCGCGGGCCGTGACGATGCAACCAGCGGGCGACGGTGGTCTTGCCGGTCCCGGTTTCCCCCTGGATGAGCACCGGGGGAAGGGTTTCCCCCATGCGCCGATCGGCGGCGAGGATGCGCTCGAGCTGCTGCTGGAGGGACGCCAGGGAACGATCAAAGAAGAGGGGATCGAGCTGATCCTGGTGACGACGGTGTTCCTGGACGCGCTGGATCTGGCGGGAGCGCCTGGCCCGGTCCAGGGCCAGCGGCAGCTCGGCGGCGTCGAACGGCTTGACCAGGTAATCCTGCACGCCCAGGCGCATGGCTTCCACGGCGCCTTCCAGGGCGCCTTCGGCGGTCATCACGATAAGGCCGGTATGGGCGGGGAAGGGGGATTCGCGAAGCAGATCGGTGACCTTGCCGTCGGGCAGGTTGACGTCCAGGAGGGCAAAGTCCGCGTTGACCCGCGCCAACAGTTCCCGGGCTTCGGCCAGGGTTCCAGCGCCTGTCACCTCCGCACCCAATCGCTCGAGGCGGGCCTGCAGGCGACGTCGCAGCAGGAGGTCGTCCTCGAGGAGGAAGATGCTCAGGCCGGTCAGGTAGGTGTCCATGGTCGCGAAGCGGCCCGTAACGGGACCCCGGTTTACTGGAACTGCACCGAGGCGGAGATCATGCCTGCCGCCAGACCTTCATACACCACGGTGATGGTCTGTCCGGATTGGGGCGTGATCATGTTGATGCCGCCGAGGCTGATGAGGTCGCCGGCCTTCAGTTCCTGGCCGGCCCGGTGGAGTTCCTCGTTGAGGAAGAGAACGGAATGAAGGGGATGATCGAGGATGTCGCTGCCCTTGCCGCGACCCAGGATGTTGCCGTCCTGGTCCTTCATCGTGACGCTCATGGTGGCCATGGATGCCACAAACTCCGCGGTTGGCTCCATCACGGCGCGTTGTCCGACGATGGCCAGGCGGGCGCCCACATTGGCGGCCGTGATCATGGCGCCGGTCACGGGGAGGTTGGTGGCGATGATGGAGTCGGGCAGTTCGATGAAGGCCACGACGTGACTGAGGTGCCGGGCGACATCCAGGACGTTCTTCGCCTGGTTGATGGCATCGTCCTTCACCACCACCGCAAGGTCGGCCTCACACAACGGATGCACGCCGAACTGCGCCGGCACCGAGGCACCGTTGTCGAGCAGCATGCCGGGAAAGAGCACGCCCCACACCGGGCCGGACACCTGGTATTTCTGTTGGCTGGCCTGCGTCACCAGCCCGACCTTGTAGCCCGCCGGCGCATCGCTCCTGGCTCCCATCAACCGGACGAAGGTGTTCTGGACGCGCCGCCCTTCGGCCTCGGTGATGTCGGGTGGGATGGCTTCGGTGGGGCGGAAGGCATAGTAGTCCTCGACCAAACGGGTCACGTTCGTCGTGGACTTGGGAGGCGTGGAACAGCCGCCGACGAGCAGCAGCCAACCGGTTCCGATCGGCAGGAACCACGAATAAGGATGGGGCATCATGTCGCGCTGGGTTGGAGTCAACCCCGGGATGGTGTCGGTTTTGACGGCGCCTCTCAAGTGTGAAAGCGATGGTGAGGGGGCGGAGGAGCGCGGCTCTCCAGAGCCGCAGCGGGGTGATCCTAATCCCCACAGAGTGAAACGACGCAGGACATTGGCCTGCGTCGTCAGGGGAGTCCCTCATCTTCGGGTCGGCATGCCGACCCGCTGCGGCTCAGGAGAGCCGCGCGCCGGCCGCTCCAGAGCCGCGGCCCTGGAAAACCGCCTGCGGCGTCGGGCTCAATCCTCCTTTTTGCCGCCGCCCAGGATGGAGTCGAGCAGCTTCTTGCCTTCCTCCCCGGCCTTGTCGCCAAGTTCCTTGTCGATGGCCTTCTTGGCCTCGCCGGTGAGGGCGGCCTTGGCGCGGTCCACGCCGGCCTTGACGAGGGCATCCTGGAGCGCCTTGTCCGTGATCCGGACTCGGGGGTTGTCGATCAGGCCCGTCACCGCGATTGGCAGGGTGAAATTGTCGATCTCCGTCGGCCCGCCTCCGGGAAGGCTGAGCGTGGCGTGATGCAGGCTGGCGGTCAGGGGCAGGTTGAGTTGGATGCCGCCCGACCGTATCCAGGATCCGCTGGCCGCCAGGTCGATGGTGCCGCCCTTGAGGGGCGCGTCGCCGCCCAGCTCGAGTTCCCCCGCCACATCGTCGGTGGGAAGCCCGCGATAGAAGAAGTTGATGGTGTTGGACCCGCCGCTGACGGCCAGCGAACCCAGACCCAGGTCCAGGCCCTTGGTGTCGGACGTGGAACGGATGTGCACCTCCGGTTCGCGTCCCAGCAAGCGGGGGTGGGTGGAGAGGTTGGTGGCGGTGATGTTCAGGGTGTCTTCGGGCATGCCGGCCACCCGGACCTTGTCCGCGACCAATTCATTGATGGTGAAGGTGGGGGCGCCTTCGATGAGGTGGCTGGCGCGGACGTTGGCGTAGCCCTTCTCGCGCACTTCGCGGGCGAGGCGTTCGGAGAGGGTTTCCTTGCGTTCCCCTTCGGCGCCGCCGGCGGCATCCTCCTCCTCCGGACCGGATAGTTTCTCCAGCCAGTCCCGGGCCTGGGCGAGGCGTTCCTTCCACTTCTTGGCATCCTTGATGTAGTCGTCGAGGGTCTTGACCTCGGGATCCTGCGAGGGAGGCGGGTCGGGTGAGGGTTCCGGGCCTTTGCCGATCAGTTGGCCCGGTTTGGCGCGGGCTTCGCCGTGGGAACCGTTGCTGACTTCGACCCTATCCAACTGCAGGCGTTTGCGCAGAAGGTTCATCCCGCTGATGTCGGCCTCCAGAGCGTCCGCGCGGAAGAGGTCCGTGTCGAGGGCACCCGGGTCGGCCATGGCCAGTCCTTTAAGGGTAAGCCGGTTGTCCCTGAGGTTGAGGTCGCACTCCTCGAGGTCCACGGTGGCGCCGTTGGCGCGTTCCAGGCCGCTTTGCAAGGCCATGTGCACGATGGGGCCTGCGGCGAACTGTTGGAGGATAAGGAGGAGGGCGATGGTGACCACCGCGAACACCACGCCCAGCGTGCGGATGGGGTTGCCGACGGTCTTGGTCAGGATTTCCTCGTAGCTCTTCTTGCCCTTGCTGCCGCCGACGAGGATGTAGGTCAGGAACTTCACCCAGCCCTTGCTTGTGAACTGCTTGAACCGTTCGGAGCCGGCCTCCAGGGAGGCCATCTTCCGGCGAAACCCGCTCACTATCTTCACGAGGATGCAGCCCAACAACCCGCCGCACACGGCGCCGACCACGAGTCCTCCGCTGGTCAGGTAATAATCAAAGCCAAACAGGGCGAGCACGGGCGAGTTGATCAGCGTTCGCCAGAGACCCTCGGTCGGGCCATCGATGAGGAACCGGCCCGCCTGGAAGCTGAGCGGCGCGAGGATCAGGGCCAACAGTTTGCAGGCCAGCAGGGTCATGCCGGCGACGGCGAGGTTGGCGTTGAGGATGACCAGCAGGAGGGTCAGCGCCACCAGGAGCCCGGGCGCCTGGACCAAGCCGGGCATGAAACCAATCATGCCGGCCAGGAGGCAGGCGATGAAGAGCTGAAAGGGAGTGGCCGTTCCGCGCAGAATCTTGCCAAGTTTGCGAGTGATCATATGCGTTTCCGTCCGTGTGTTGAGGGCCGTTCGGTCATCTCTTCAATGGGCCATCCCGCAGCAGGTTTCAAGCCTTACCTGTCCTCCCGCACCAGCACCCTCACCCGGTGGGCCTCACTGTCCCCGATATACACACGGCCGTCCCGATCCGCGAACACCCCGTGCGGTCGCGCCAGCGCGCAGCCCCGCCCCGGCCCTTCCGGCCCGTCCCCGCGCTGCCCCGTGCCCGCCAGATGATGCAGCGTGCCGGGGCCGGGTTCGATCGAGCGGATGCTGTGGCTTTCGGTGTCCGCCAGGTGAATCCATCCGTCAGGGCCCAGGCTGATGCCCTTGGGGCCGTTCAAGGTGGCTCGTCGAGCCGGACCGCCGTGGCCGGTGAATCCCTTGGCCCCGGTGCCGGCGACATGGCGCCAGACGGGGCGTGAGGTCTCCAGCACATAGACCGCGTTGCCTTCGCGCAGCGCCAGCCAGAGGCGGCCGTCGGGATCAAAGTCGATGGCCCTCGGACCATGGAGGGGAGTGCCGGCCAGCGGCGCGCCATCCGGCGTCGGCCCACGGTCGCCGGTTCCGGCAAACGTCTGGATCGCGCCCGTGTCCATCCGCACACGGCGGATGCGGTGGTTGCCGATGTCGCAGATGTAGAGATCGCCTTCCGGTCCGAACTGGATGCTGTGCGGCTGTCGCAGGGTGGCGCGCACGGCCGGGCCCTCATCCCCGTCGAAGCCGGCCTTGCCGGTGCCGGCCACCGTCGAGATGCGTCCCGTCGCTGCATCCACACGCCGCACGATGTGATTGCGCATCTCCACGACGTACATGTGTCCGTCGCGGTCGAAGCGCACTTCGTAGGGTTCGTGGAGCAGAGCCTCCTTCGCCAAGCCGCCGTCCCCTGCGTAGCCGGCCTTGCCGGTGCCGGCGACCGTGTGGATGATGCCGTCCCTGTCGATCCTTCGGATGACGTGGTTGCCGGTGTCGCAGAGGTAGAGCGCGCCGTCGGGTCCGCGCACCAGGCCGAAGGGGTTGTTGAGTTGCGCCTCCCGGGCGGGGCCGCCATCACCGGCGTAACCGGGTTGGCCGGTGCCGGCCACGTTGTGGATCTGCCACTCCGCGCCATGCGAGTCGGCCGCGGTCAGCAGCAGGAGGGCCAGCCAGCGATTCATGAGGTGTTCCATACCCAATCGTCGCCTTTCTGAAAAGGCGCAATGCGCGCGGGCGCGCGGCTGCGCGGCGCCTCCTTCCTCTCCACAAACCGGCCGCCGATCGGACCGATTGGTCCGATCCGTCGGATCGGTCCGATGGGGAATGGGTTCATGGTCCGGGTGCGGGTCCAATCGCGCAGGAACCTGCGGCTTTTCCCCGGGGCGACCTTGCCTCCGGCCGTCCGCGTGGCTATAGATAACCGCGCCGGAACCGCCCCGAGGCGGGCCGGTGATTCCGAAATGCCTGCCCAGGAAGATTACTCCGACGCGGCCCTGGTTCTGGTCGGCCACGGCTCCACGCTGAACGCGGAATCGAGCGCGCCCACCTATCAGCACGCTGATGAACTGCGGCGGCGCGGCATGTTCGCGCAGGTTCTGGAGTGCTTCTGGAAATTGGAACCGGGCATCGCGGCCGTCCGCCGCGGCGTGTTCGCCCGCCGGGTCTTCTTCGTGCCGTTCTTCATCAGCGAAGGCTACTTCACCGATGAAGTGATTCCCCGCGAGCTGGGGCTTTGCGCGCGGGGCGAAAGGGATTTCGCGCGCGTGCAGCGCCAGGGCGGGCAGGAACTCTATTACTGCGGTCCGGTGGGCACGCACGACAGCATGACGCATGTGCTGGCGGCGCGGGCCCGGGACGTGGTGGCGCGACATCCGTTTCCCTCGGCGCCCAAGCCGTCCGAGACGACGCTCTTCATTGCCGGGCATGGCACCGGGCTGAACGAGAATTCGCGCCGGGCCATCGAGCACCAGGTGGCGTTGCTTCGCCAACGCGGCGAGTATGCGGCGGTGCATGCGGTGTTCATGGAGGAGGATCCCCGCATCGAGGACTGCTACGCATTGGCCACCACACGAAGCGTGGTCATGGTGCCGTTCTTCATCAGCGACGGTCTTCATTCCCATGAGGACATTCCCATGATGCTGGGCGAGCCCGAACGCGTGGTGCGCGACCGCCTGGCTCGCGGGCAACCGACATGGCGCAATCCCACCGAGCGCCACGGCCGGCGTGTCTGGTATGCCCCCAGCATCGGCAGCGAGCCGCACATGGCGGATGTGATCTTGGACCGCGTGCGGGAGATGGCGGGGAGTCAAAGGTAGAAGGCAGGAGGCAGAAGGTAGAAGGCAGGCAGGAGGCAGGAGGCAGAAGGTGGGGTGAATTTGGTCAGGAGCTGGACTGGTTGAAGGTGGGAGCCGTCGCCCACCCTCCAACGACGGAACCGCCTGAAGGCGCAACGACGAACGCGTGGCACCCCGAGTTGCGTAAGAGGAGGCGGAGACATGGGGCAGGCCCTGCAGGCCCCTTCCGCCCACGTGGCTTGCGTTCCGGATCGGGGGCCGGTTAAATGGGGCCGTGCACTGGAACAAGGTCGCTCTCGTCGGAGTGGGTCTGCTGGGCGGCTCTCTGGGGCTGGCCGTGCGGGGCCGGGGATTGGCGGATGCTGTGCACGGCCTGGTGCGGCGCAAGGAGACGATCGAGGAGGCGCAACGTTGCGGGGCGGTGGATCACGCCAGCCTGGCGCCGGAAGAGGTCATCGACGGGGCCGACCTGGTGGTTCTCTGCACGCCCCTTTCCCAGATGCGCACGCTGACCGAGGCGTGTCTTCCCCATCTCAGCGCCGGAACCATTGTCACCGATGTCGGCAGTGTGAAGGGAAGTGTCGTCCACGATCTGGAATCCCTCGTGGCCGAAGGCGGCGGTCGCTTCGTGGGCAGCCATCCCATGGCCGGGTCCGAGCAGTCCGGCGTCGGCGCGGCGCAGGAGGGTCTTTTTGTGGACGCGCCGTGCGTGGTCACCCCGACGTCCCGCACCGATGGCGAGGCGTTGGCGCAAGTCGAGGCGCTATGGCAGTCGGTGGGCGGGCGGGTGATGCGGCTGGAGCCGGAGGTCCATGATGCACTGGTCTGCCGGGTCAGTCACTTGCCGCATGTGCTGGCCGCCGCCCTGGCCCGCTACGTCCTGAGTCCGGAATTCCCGGCCGCCCAGGCCTCGCTGTGTGCGACGGGATTTCGAGACACCACCCGGGTGGCTTCGGGATCCCCCGGGATGTGGCGGGACATCTGCCGCGCCAACCGGGAACCGCTCAGTCGCATGATTGAATCGTTGATGGGGCAGTTGGATGAATTCCGCGCGCGCCTTGCGCAGAAGGATCCGGAGGGATTGGAGGCCTTCTTCAAGGAAGCCAAGGAGCGGCGCGATCAGTGGGAGCAGCAGTGGCAGCAGCGGGGGCGAAGTTCCCCCGCCGAATGACAGGGACTTCTCATGGCGCTGCCTGAACGGATTGAGATCCATCCCCCCACCGAGGCCATCCATGCCGAGGTGGCCGTGCCCGGATCCAAGAGCATCACCAATCGCGCCCTCGTTCTGGCGGCCCTGGCCCAAGGCGAGTCCATCCTGCGTGGCGCGCTTTGGAGCGAAGACACCCAGGTGATGGTCGAATGCCTGCGGGAGCTGGGCTACATGGTCCAGGTGGACCCCGACCCGGCCGAGTCCGGCAACCGCATCCTTTCGGTCTTTGGTCAGGGAGACCGCGTGCCCCGCGGCGGCACCGAGGCGCAGCCGCTCGAACTCTTTGTGGGCAACGCCGGCACGGCTGCGCGTTTTCTGGCGGCACTGTTGTGCCTGGGCCAGGGCGTGTATCGGTTGCACGGCGTCGATCGCATGCACCAGCGTCCGCAGGCCGCCTTGTTCACCGCCTTGCGGGAACTGGGCTATCGGATTGATGCGCCCAACCAGCGGTTGCCGGCGCTGATTCATGGCGGCGGCATCCGGCCCGGGGCGTGCACGGTCAGTATTGAGGAAAGCTCGCAGTTCGCCTCGGCCCTGCTGCTGGGCGCGCGGGCTGGCCGATGGCGGGTTCGGATCGAGGGTGAGAACGCCGAGGAATCCCCCTATGTGGTCATGACGCAGAGGCTGGTGGAGCGCTTCCCGGCTCCGGGCGGCGCCTTTGACATTGAGCCCGATGCCTCGGGCGGCAGCTGCTTCTGGGCGGCCAACCCGTTGGCTCCGCCGGGGTCGTCCGTGCGGGTGAAGGGATGGCCGACTTCAGGATGGCAGATGGACGCGGCGTTTCCCGACTTCCTCAAGCTGCCGGACCGCGTGTCGCGTCGGACCGACCTGGGGGACAGCATCATGACGGCGATTGTCCTGGCGCCGCTGGTGGCCCAGGCCCCGGTGGCCTTCACCGAGCTGGGCCGACTGCGCGTGCAGGAGTGCGAGCGGGTGGCTGCGTTGCGGACCGAACTGACGCGCTGCGGAGCGGTGGTGGAGGAGACCGGGGACACGCTGGTCGTGCATCCGGCGCGATCCGGACTTCACGGGACGGACATTCACACCTATGAGGATCACCGCATGGCCATGTGCTTTGCCATTCTGGGATTGAAGGTCGCCGGCATCAAAATCATAAATCCCGCGTGCGTGAGAAAGACCTTTCCCGACTTCTTCGAGAAGCTGTCCGCGCCGCCCCCGTCGGGGCTTGGGGTGCGCGTGACGGACGCCGCGACGGGGCGGGTGTTGGCGGGGGAGGCGCTGTCCGCATCATGACCGAGAGGAGCGCCCTGGCATGAGAGGTCCGGTGGTCATTGCCATTGACGGCACGAGCGCGAGCGGGAAGAGCACCAACGCCCGGCTGGTGGCGACGTCGCTGGGCTACCTCTACGTGGACACCGGGGCGATGTACCGCACCCTGGCCTGGTATTGCCTGAAGGAGGGGGTCGATGTCCACGATGAGAAGGCGGTGGCCCGGGTGTGCCGCCGCTGGAAGACCGATCTGGCCGTGGACCAGCAACAGGTGCGCCTGCTGGTGGACGGGTATTATCCCGAGGCGGAGATGCGCACGGCCGAAACCAGCGCGGCGGTGCCCCATGTGGCGGCGGTGCCGAAGGTGCGCGAGTGGATGAAGCGCACCCAGCGTGACTGCATCCGCTTCGGCAACCTGGTCATGGAAGGACGCGACATCGGGACCAACGTCTTTCCGGAAACCGACTTCAAGTTTTACCTCGACGCCAGCCTCGACGAGCGCATGCGGCGGCGCGAGGCGGACGGTGTGAACGAGAACCTCGCCGCGCGCGATCATCGCGACAGCCAGCGTGCCGCTGCGCCGCTCATGGTGGCGCTGGGCGCCCTGGTGATCAACAATTCCGGCCAGACGCCCGAGGAGACCAGCCGGGTGATCCTCGCCGAAATCAGCCGGCGCATGGGGGAACCCGAACATGCCGGGGCGCCTCCGTCCTGAGTGCCCGCCATGGCTCACAACGACATTCGCGGACTCTACGGGATGGGCTGGCACGCCTTTCGCGCGGTCTTTCGCCTCTACTTCGGCTGCCGGGTCTTCCATCCCGAGCGCGTGCCCCTGACCGGACCGGTCATCATCGCGGCCAATCACGCCAGCTATATTGATCCGCCGCTGATTGGCTGTGGCATCGACCGCATGCTTTTCATCCTGGCCCGCGCATCACTTTTCCGGTTTCCCATCTTCGGGCCTCTCCTCCGTTCCTGGCATGCGATCCCGGTCGATCCGAAGGGAGGCTCCTCGGCCGGGCTCAAGGCCATCCTGGACCGGCTCGAGCGGGGTGGGGCGGTGCTGGTCTTTCCCGAAGGCACCCGAACTTCCGATGGCCGGTTGCTGCCGGCCCGGGCCGGTTTGGGGCTTGCCATCATCCGGTCCAACGCCGTCGTGGTCCCGGCGCGCGTTTGGGGCACGCATCGCGCCTACGGACGGCACATCACCATTCCACGCCCCTTGCCGGTGGCGGTGAAGTATGGATACCCGCTTGCCTTCGATTCCGAACGTGCCCAGGCGCGCGAGGCCTCGCGGGAGGCGTCCAAGGCGATCTATCAGCGTTGCTCGGACCGCGTGATGAAGGCCATCGCCTCGCTGCAGCCGTGCCGGGACAAGTCGGAGTTCCCGTAGGTGATGACTCGTGCCGGAGACTGCCTTGGAGACTCGCCCTAGGTCTTCAGCGTGGCGAGGAATTCCTTGAGGGCGGGGGAGAGCACCTTGTTCTTCTTGTAGATGGCCGCCAGGGGGCGGACCAGCTCGGGATGGTCCAGCTTGATCTCGCAGAGGGTCTGCTTGGCCACCTCCTGCACGATCGTGCTGCGCGGCACGATGGAGACGCCGGCGTCGATCTCCACCGCCCGCTTCACGGTTTCGATGTTGTCGAACTCCATGACGTAGTGCACCGAGATGCCGGTCTCCTTGAGGATCCGGTCAATCGCGCGGCGGGTCGGGATGTCCGGCTCGAAGCCGATGAAGTTGCAGCCCGAAAGGTCCCGGAGCTTCATGCCCTTGGCCTTGGCGAAGTCGTTCTCCGGACTGCAGATGAGCACCATCGGGTCGTTCTTGAGCGGCACAATCTCGAGCTTGGGATCCTTGGCCGGATACGCCGTCAGCCCCACGTCCACCACGTTGCTGAGTACATCCTCATACACCATGTTCGAGCGCCGATACTCCACGTGAACCCGCACCGTGGGGTAGGCCTTGAGGAATTTCTTGATGTAGGGGGGGAGGTCGTGGAGGCCGACACTGTAGATGGTCGCCACGCGGATGGTGCCGGACACGATGTCCTTGATCTCCTGCAGTTGGCTGTGCAGCGCCTCGTAGGTTTGGATGATCTGCTTGCTGTAGTCGTAGAGCACCTGCCCCTCGCGGGTGAGCCGGAACTTCTTCTTGCTCCGCTCGATCAGGAGCGCCTTGAAATGCTTTTCCAGGGAACTGATCTGCTGGCTGACGGCCGACTGCGTCACATTGTTGATGTGCGCCGCCTTGGTGAAACTCTCCGTCTCGGCCAAATCACAAAACGCCTTCAAACTTTCAATCTGCATAAGTCTCGCGCGCCCGAATATAAGGAAGGCTAACCATAAGTCAAATAGCATTAGGGCTCATTAATAAATAAAACTAAAAATGGGCTGGAGTGGAGCCAGTTAGGTGGAGGTGGAGGCGACAAGAGCCCCTTACATCGTACCCCATCATAGGCCCCTCACCCTGACCCTCTCCCGCAGGGAGAGGGAACAGCATGCCACCCCATGGTAAAGGGATCATGGCGGCAGCCTCTCTCCGCGCGGAGGACGGGCCTCCGCTCGCCTGAGCACGTCGCAGGCCTCTCCCTGCGGGAGAGGGAAGGGGTGAGGGGCCTTTGATATGGTGAGATCTATTGTCCTCTCGTCGCCCATGTTTTACTTTGTGTCGCAACCCGCTGCGCAGCCTTCATGCCCCAGTCGCGTCCGGGGAATGACGTATTCTTGCTCACTTCATCCTCCCTCATCCGCATGGCATCCAGTTGTCACCCTTTCCCAATCACGCCCGCGGGCGGGAAGGCATGTGTTGCTGGCTTGATTTCTCGCGGGCCTGAACTAGGCTGTCCAGCTTTGGTGGAAATATGCAACTGAGCAATGATGAAATTCGCCGTTATTCGCGGCACCTGATCCTGCCCGAGGTGGGGTTGGCCGGACAAAAGAAAATCCGCTCCACAAGCGTGTTGTGCATCGGCACGGGCGGGCTGGGCTCGCCCATCGCGATGTACCTCGCGGCGGCCGGGATCGGCAAGCTGGGCCTGGTCGATTTCGACACGGTCGATTACTCCAACCTCCAGCGCCAGATCATCCACGGCACCGAGGATGTCGGCCGCCCCAAGACCGCTTCCGCGCTGGAGACCCTGCGGGACATCAACCCCGAAGTGGAGGTGGAACTGCACGAGACGCGCCTGAGCAGCGAGAACGCCATGGACATCATCCGTCCCTACGACATCGTGGTGGACGGTACCGACAACTTCCCCACCCGCTACCTGACCAACGACGCCTGCGTGCTGCTCAAGAAGCCGAACGTGTATGGCTCCATCTTCCGCTTCGAGGGCCAGGCCAGCGTGTTTGCCCCGCACCTCGGCGCGCCCTGCTATCGTTGCCTCTATCCCGAGCCGCCCCCGCCCGGCATGGTGCCGAGCTGCGCGGAGGGCGGCGTGCTGGGGGTGCTGCCCGGCATCGTCGGGTGCATCCAGGCCACCGAAATCCTCAAGCTCGCCCTGGGCAAGGGCACCACCCTGGCCGGCCGGCTCCTCCTCTTCAACGCCCTGGACATGCGCTTCCAGGAACTCAAGCTGCGCCGCGACCCCAAGTGCCCGGTCTGCGGCGAGAACCCCACCGTGACCGGGTTGATCGACTACGAGGTCTTCTGCGGCATCCCGCAGCAGCCCGCCACGCCGGAGCTTCACCCCGATGAGGTCACCGTGCACGAAATGAGGAAGGCCGTGGAAACCGAGATGCTCGACGTGCAGGTCATCGACGTGCGCGACCCGGACGAATACGAGATCTGCCATGTCGAGGGCGTGCCTCAGATTCCGCTGGGCGAATTGCCGCAGCGGTTCACCGAGCTGGACCCGAACAAGATCTACTACCTCCACTGCAAGAGCGGCGTGCGTTCCATGAAGGCCGTCCAGTTCCTCAGGGAACAAGGCTTCAAGCACGTGAAAAGCGTCAAGGGCGGCATCCTGGCCTGGGCCGAGGAAATCGACCCCGAGGTGCCCAAGTATTAAAGGTTCGTAGTCCCGCCTTCAGCCGGTTCGGAACTCCCCTGAGCTCTGTGGCCCTTTGTGGTCCTCTGCGAACTCTGTGTTAAAAGGGAACGCGTCAGGTCACGCCGTGCGTGGACCTGCCGGGCGCGGGTGCATGGGTGGCGCCTTTTTATCAACGCCGAGGGCGCAGGGCGGGACGGGACTGCGAACGCATCCTCACTTCAACCCGCTCAGGAACTCCACCAGGTCCCGCACATCCCGCTTGCTCAAGATTTGCCGGAACTCCTCCGGCATGCCGGACCGGCCCGACTCGATCGACTCGATGTGGGCCTTGTTCACGGTGATGGGCCCGTCCTCGGGCGAGTTGATCTCCATGGTCGCCTCGGTTTCCTCGGTCAGGATGCCGGCATAGGTCGTGCCCCCCTGCAGCGTGACCACGATGGATTCGAACCCCTCGGCGATGCGCGCGTTGGGGTAGAGGATCGACTCCATGATGTAGAGGCGGTCCTTGTGGGATCCGATCGTGGAAAGGTCCGGCCCCGCCACGCCGCCCTGCCCGTTGACGAGGTGGCAGCGCGAGCAATAGACATCCAACCGTTCCGTAAAGATGCGCCGGCCTCGTTCGGCATCGCCGCCTTCCAGGCATTCGAGATGCGAACGCATCGGATCCTCGGCTTTGCGCCGCGCGTCATAAGCCTGGATCTTTTCCTTGATGACGGGCGCCGATCGCTGCCCGGCGGCTTCCAGCACGTCCAGCTTGAGCGCCGCCGGCACCTTCTCATCCAGCAGGCGCTGCATCCACGTGTCGATGAGGACATCGACCTTGGGGCTGGGCAGGGCGGCCAGGGTTTCCAGCGCCGCCTGTTGATCCCGAACCGTGCCTTTTTCCAGGCTCGCTTCCAAGCGCGGCAAAGCCTCGTCCGGACGCGCCTGGGCGAGCAGGCGGTTGGCGCTGTTGCGCAGGTTGGCATCCCCGGAATCCTGGGCACGCTGGATGGCCTGGGGCAGGTTGATGTCCTCCAGCGCCGCGAGCGTTTCCAACAGCACCGCCCGCACGGCTGGCGGCGTGGATTCCTTCTCGAACAGGGCGAGCAGGCTGACGCCCGCACCGGTCATGTGCAGCGTGCCGGCGGCCCGTGCCGCCGCCATCTGGATCGCGGGGGATTGCGTGAGCAGGGCATCCAGCACCGAACCCAAGGCTGCCATGGCGTCGTCGGCGGGGCGGTCCTGGATCGGACGCCAGAGCCCGGTGATGGCGTCGCGCCCGGAGGGATGCGCCCAACCGCCCAACTGGCGGATGGCCTCGGCTCGGATGGCTTCAGGAGCCGCCGCCTGCGCGGCAAACTCGGCGATGGCCCGGGCCGGATCCGCGCCTCCAAGACGATAGTTGGCGTTGAGCGCGCGTCGCAGCAGGGGATCGGGGCCGGTTGGGTTCAGGCGCCTGGCCAAGGCGGGCAATGCCTCCGGCAAGGGCAGATCGTGGATCGCTCGCGCCGCCTCGAGGACCAGGCGTGCATCCGGATCGTCCAGGAAACGGGCGACCTCCGGAGACTTCATCCGGCGCCAGGTCAGGAGGGCGGCCATGCGGACCCCTGCGTTCTCGTCGGACGCCGCCGAGGCGATGGCGGACGCGTCCCCGATCCAGGTCAGGGCCATCACGCCGGCATGGCGCAGGTAGGCGTCGGCGTCGTTGTTCTCACGCAACATCTGCAGAAGGGCCGGCGCGGCATCCGTGCGGCCCAGCTTGCCAAGACTCAACGCGGCGTAGTAGCGGACCCGGGCGTGATCGTCCCCGACCAACTTGATCAGGCCGGGGTAGGCCTCGGGGTATCGGCGATCCCCAAGCAGCCGGGCGGCCTGGGCGCGGATTTCCGGGTCGGGATCGTCCAGGCGATGCACCAGGGACTGGATGGCCTGGTTCGCATTGGCGGCATCGCGTTCCCGGCGGCTGATCATGTCAAGCGCCCACATGGCGTGGATCCGGGCCAGTTGGTAACGGGAGGTGGAAGCAATCTGCTGCAGTGGGGCGACCGCCTTCATGCCGCGGTCGGCGCATTCGAATTGGGCGGCCTGGCGCACGCGCTGGTCGGGATGGGCGAGCAACCGGCCCAGCTCGGCAAGGCTTCGGCCGCTCATGCCTTCGGCCAGCAATTCACGGGTTTGAACAACGCGTTCGCCATCGACATGAGCCGGGTCGGTGACACGGTAGATGCGCCCCTTGGCCGGCTTCTTCCATCCCTCCACCCAGTCGGAAACGTAGAGCCCGCCGTCCACGCCGAATTCCGCGTCGGTGCAGAGGATGCCCCAGGCGAAGGGGCGCAGCTGCATGACGCGGAAGCTGGCCCCGCTGGGTTCGAGGCGGAAGGTGTGGATGCCGCTGGCGCCGCTGCTGCCGCGGAAGTCGCAGAGGAAGAAGTGATCCTGGTACTCGTCGGAGAAGCCGGTGCCGGGGTAATAGGTCAGTCCGGACGGACCGGATCCGATGTTGTGCAGGGGCGGGACGATGTAGGCGGGCTGCAGGAAGGGATCGTCCAGGGGTTTGTCCATCCGTTCGGCGATCCACGCGCCGCGCGGGTTGGGGTAGGTGAGGAACTGCCATCCGATGCGCCAGCCGCTGTCGCCCCCCTCCACCACCTGCACCCAGCGCGCCTGGTCGCCTCCGTCGGAGTTGTTGTCGCCGGTGAAGAGGTTGCCGTATTGGTCGAAGGCCAGTTCCTGCGGGTTGCGCAGGCCCTCATGGACGATCTCCAGGTTGGACCCGTCCGGATCGCAGCGAAAGACCGCGCCGGTTTCCGGCCGGGCGATCTGGCTATCCCCTTGTTGAACGTTGAAGCCTCGGTCGCCGATGCTGAAGTAAAGCCGGCCATCGGGGCCCATGCGCAGCCCGTGCAGGTCGTGGCCGAGAAATCCGACCCGGACGCCGTAGCCGTGCTGGAGGATGCGTTCCTGGTCGGCGTGGCCGTCGCCGTTGGTGTCGGCCAGTTCGTAGAGGTTGGGGATGCTGGCGAGATAGACCCGGTCGCGGAAAGACAGCACGCCGGCGGCAATGCCGTCCTCGAGCTTGTTGAATCCGTCCGCGAACACGGTGGAGATGTCGGCCCGGCCGTCTCCATCGCGGTCCTGCAGCAGGCGGACCCGTTCCGACTCCCGGGTGTAGGCCTCGACCTGCGCCTCGGTCAGGTGCCGGCGCATGATGGCGACGCGTTCCTCGACGCTTTGCGAGGCCAACTCCTCGTCGAGCCAATCCATGATGCCGCGGATGTCCAGCACGCCGTCGGTGTGGCGGAAGGTTTCGCAGACATACCAGCGTCCCTGGTCATCCGTCGCGATGGCCACGGGATTGGCCAGGCGCGGTTCGGCGGCCCACACGCTGACTTTGAAACCTTCCGGGACGCGGAACTGGCGCATGGCCAGCTCGGCTTCCTGCGAGCTGGTTTGGATCTTGGCCGCATCCTCGGAGGAGACGGGAGTCTTGACTCCGGAGGTGCCACAGCCCGCGACCAGTGCCGCCGCGGCCAGGGACGAGAACATTGAACAGGACATCAGGTGCATCCGCATTGCGGCCGGAGAATACGTTCCTGCGACGGGGAATCAAGCCCCCGTGGCCCAGGCCTTCTTCCTTGCAACGTCCTTGAATTCTCCAACAATGCCGCCCATGCGACACTCGGGATCCAACAAGTTCAAGGGCTATCCGCGGTTGAACCCGCTGGGCATCGGCCGCGATATGTCCGTGGCCGATCTCGTGGACCAGACCTTCCTCGCCTACAACGGAGGCCGCCTGCGCGAGGCGGCCCGGCTCATCACCCGCAAGATGCTTCCGCGCAACGGCTATGTGGGCATGAGCCTGACGGGCGCCCTGACCCCGGCGGGCCTTGGCAAGTCCTGCCTGGTGCCGCTCCTCCGGGCCGGGTTCGTGGACTGGATCATCTCCACCGGGGCCAACCTCTACCACGACCTCCACTACGCCCTGGACATGCAGCTCTACGCGGGCTCGCCTTTCCTGGACGATGTCGAGCTGCGCCGCCAGGGCGTGATCCGCATCTATGACGTGCTTTTTGACTACGAGGTGCTGCTCGACACCGACGCGTTTGTGCGCGAGGTGATCCAGGGACCCGAGTTCCAGCGGCCCATGGGCACCGATGAGTTTCATTATCTCCTGGGCAAATACGTGCATGCGCGCGGGCGCACACTCCGCCTCAAGGACACCTCGCTGCTCGCCACCGCCTACGAGTGCGGCGTGCCCATCTTCACCAGCAGTCCCGGGGACAGTTCCATCGGCATGAACGTCGCCGCCATGTCGCTGCGCGACTACGGCCTCCAGTTCGACATCAATCGCGACGTCAATCAAACCGCCTCGATTGTCTATGCCGCCAAGAACTCGGGGCGCACCTCGTCGGTCTTCATCCTGGGCGGCGGATCCCCCAAGAACTTCATGCTGCAGACCGAACCGCAGATCCAGGAGGTGATGGGAATCGCCGAGCGCGGCCACGACTATTTTCTGCAGTGCACCGACGCCCGGCCCGATACCGGCGGGTTGTCCGGGGCCACGCCCGGCGAGGCGGTGAGCTGGGGCAAGGTGGATCCGGACACATTGCCCGATTGCGTGGTGGCCTATGTGGACTCGACGGTGGCGTTGCCCCTGCTGACCGCCTACAGCCTCGCGCGTGTGAAGCCGCGCAAGCTCAAGCGGCTTTACGACCGGCGCGACGCCATGCTGGCGGCGATCAAGGCGCGCTACCTCAAGACCGGCACCGTGACGAAGGTCAAGACCAGCCGCAAACTGGCCAAGCGCAGCACGGGGGCGGGAAGGAAGTAAGCCGCGGGCCGAGTTACTCCCCGTTCGTAGTCCCGGCTCTCAAGAAACTCCCGTCGCAAGGTGCTGGAGTTAAGAGCCCGCAATGTTACCCGAAGCATTCAAAGGCCCCTCACCCCAACCCTCTCCCGCGGGGAGAGGGAGCCGCACGCTCCGTGGAGGGTACGGGTTCGGATCGGAAGACTTTCTCCGTGCGGAACACGATTCTCCGCTCGACTGAGCTCGTCGCAGGCATCTCCCCCCGGGAGAGGGTTGGGGTGAGGGGCCCTCGCACATCCGTGGCAATGGGTGTTTCTTCACCATCCAGCCCGTCGCGACGACGAGCAGTCCGCTCCCTTGACTCGGAGATCCAAGCCGCTAAACTCCGCCGATGTTTCTGAAGGAACCCTGCCTGGGCAGCCACATGGCTGAGTCGATCTTGCCTTCGCCCCTTGCCTAATCCCATGAGGAAGCCGTCCCTGCTTGTTATTTTCCTGACCGTGTTCATCGATCTGATCGGGTTCGGGATTGTGCTGCCGTTGCTGCCCATCTACAGCCGGGACTTCGGTGCCAGCGGCTGGATGATCGGGCTCATCATGGCTTCCTACTCGGCCATGCAATTCATCTTCGCCCCGATCTGGGGGCGGTTGTCAGACCGGGTGGGGCGCCGGCCCATCATTCTTCTGAGCCTGGGAGGGGGCGTGCTCTCATACATTGTCTTCGCGCTGGGTTCAGCTCAGACCGGGACCACGGCCATAGTCCTTCTGCTGGTGTCCCGGATGGCGGCCGGCGTGTGCGGAGCGAACATCACCGTGGCCCAGGCCTACATCGCGGACATCACCCCGCCCGACAAGCGATCCAAAGGCATGGGGATGATCGGCATGGCCTTCGGGCTGGGATTCATCTTCGGGCCGGCACTGGGTTCCTTCAGCTTCAAGTATCTCGGGGTGACGGGCCCCGGCTGGGTGGCGGCGGGGTTTTGTCTCACCAGCTTCGTCCTGGCGTTGTTCGTCCTGCCGGAAAGTCGCAAGTCCCAGTCCTCCCCCTCCGTCGGCCGGCCGCGGTTTCAACAATGGAAGCACACCTTGTCGCGCCCGCACATCGGCCTGCTCATCGGCATTTTCTTTCTGGCCACGTTCGGGTTCACCTGTTTTGAAACCACGCTTGGTCTGCTCCTGGGCGACAATTTCCAACTGGACCGCAGCCGGAGCAACGATGCCGCGACCATCGGTTACCTGTTCGCCTATTGCGGCTTCATCGGCGCCATGATCCAGGGCGGGGCCATCGGGCGGTTGGTGAAGATGTTCGGCGAACCGAAGCTCATCGCCGCCAGCCTCCTGCTCTTCGGCCTGAGCATGGTCTGGCTGCCCTTCATCAAGGGAAGCGGGTTCGGCACCTGGTCCGCCTTGCTCGGCGCGCTGGCCATGCTGGCCGCCGGATCCAGCCTCACCCGTCCGCCCGTGTTCGGACTCATCTCGCGCCTGACCGAAGCGGATGAGCAGGGAGCCACCTTGGGCGTGGCCCAGGGCCTGGGCAGCCTGGCCCGCATCATCGGTCCCATCTTCGCCGGCAGCGCCTATGAAGTGGGGCCCGCCGTGCCTTACGTGGTCTGCGCCGGCATTGCGATGATCACCGGCGTGGCCGCCTGGGCAAGCCTGGTACGGCACGAGCGCGAATTGGCGCAGGAGGCACCTCCGGCCGCCGTTCCGGAGCGGGGATCGTAGAGGACGTCCGGTTCATGGGGAGGAGCGATGCGGCCAAGTGAGGTTCGCGCACATTGAGCCATGAATCCTCATGGACGTCTTCACGACCTCTGTGGCCCTCTGCGCTTCTCTGAGTCCTCTGTGTTAGAAAACAGGCGCATGCATGGCGCAGGGCGCGGACCGGATGATGTCAGGCGTTGTGCTGGCGATTTTTCAACACAGAGGACTCAGAGAAGCGCAGAGGGCCACAGAGGAGAAGATGTGTGCGGCAGGCCGCCAGGATCACAAGCTCAACCCCACGTAGCGGTCCGATCAGCAAGCTTCCCACTCACCGACCTACGGCCAGCATCCCCCCCAAGGCCCTGCTTATTCCGCGCGGGCGTGGGTTTGGCGCGGGTCGGTGGCCTCGATGATGGCGCTGACCGATTTTTGATTGAAGCCCTTGAAGCCGCCTTTGCGCTGGAGGTTTTCCAGGTGGCTGCCCATCGCGCCTTCGCGGCGGAAATGGCCGGCTTGTTCCGGGGTGATCTTGCCGCCCTGCAGCAGCGCATCGATGCGCGCCGGCGCCACGGCCCAGCGTTCCCCCTCGGTGAAGGCCTGCTTGAGGAAGGGGAAATCGGAGAAGGGCTTCATCGTTTCCACGCCGGCCTCGGACAGTTGGCGGCGCGTCGCCTCGTAGTCGAAGCGGCATTCCAGGTGGTGCATGCCAGCCTGAAGGAAACTCTCCCCGTGCAGCGCCGTCCACAATCCGATGGTGCCAAGCCGATCGGTCTCGGGCACCGGCTGCCGCGAGAAGTCCACCTCCGTCTCGCCGGGCTGCAGGTCCACGTCGCAAAAGGTGACGATGCCCTCCACGGGCTGCTCCCAGACCTGCGCGCCCCATCCCGCTTCGTCTCCGGCGTAGTAGCGTTCGCGCCGTTCAAACCCGAGTTTCTCCATGAAATGCATGAGCCCCAGGAAATGGCGGCGGGAGCTGCGGAAGGTGTGGTGATCGTGATTCGCCCAGCCCAGGCCCAGGCCATCCTGGCGGAACTTCTGCACGCGCGCGGCGTGGTTGCGCCGTTCCCAGTAGCGGCGTTCCTCGGCAAAGACGATGTGACACGCCTGGTCCATGCCGACCAGCGCAATCATCTTGTCCAGGATGCGGTGGCTCCGTCGATACGCCTCCGCCTCGTCCTCGAGGTAGCGGGGACGCGTCTGCCAAAGCTCCGTGGCGCGCAGGTAGGACTTGATCTGAATGGACTGGCACAGGACGGGGACGAAGCCGCGGTAGCCGCGCCGTTCCACCGCTTCCATCCAGGTGCCGTTGTCCTCCGACACACGCACGCGCCGAAACCGGCTGAGCGGGTCGCCATCCGGTTCGTTGCTCAGGCGCTGTGCGGCGAGGAAATCGCTCACGTGATCCACCTTGATGGCCAGGGCCACGACGCCGGCCCCGGCGGCGCGTTCCCGGTCCACCATCACACGCGGCAGCATGGCCTGGGGATGGAACAGCACCTTCTGGGTGTGCAGGGCCTCGGATTCCTCGTCCTTGACGAATCCGACCGGGCCCAGTGCGTTCTCCACGTCCGGTCCCACCACCAAGTGGTCGGTCCAGTCGATCAACAGGGTGCCGGTCTCCTCCTGCATGCGGTTGGCGAGCTCCCGGCAGAAGGTGTTCTGTTGGGTGAACTCGTGAATCAGCCGCAGGATCTCGTTCTCGGCCTCATAACACAGGGGCCAGTCGAAACGCTGTTCCTCGGGGGATTCACTGGCAAAGCGCTCGGTCTCCATTCCGGGCCGCTCCGGATCGCTGGGCAGGTAATGACTCATATGACAGGGCAGGGGGTCATGCCGGACCCCGATTCTTTCTACCAAATTCAATCCCCTGCGCCAGCGGCAAATCCGGCGAGTGGTTTACGGTGTTGGTCTGGCGCCGCATGTAATGCTTCCACGCGTCGCTGCCGCTTTCCCGTCCGCCCCCGGTGTCCTTCTCCCCGCCAAACGCCCCGCCAATCTCGGCGCCGCTGGTGCCGGCATTGACGTTGGCCAGGCCGCAGTCGCTGCCGGCCGCGCTCAGAAACGTCTCCGCCTCCCGCAGGTCGTTGGTGAAGATCGCCGAGCTCAGGCCCTGGGGCACGCGGTTCTGCAGGTCGATGGCTTCCTCCAGGCGGGTGTAGGTCATCACGTGCAGCAGCGGCCCGAAGACCTCCTCCGCCACGATCGGCATGTCCGCGTGCGATCTCGCCAGGCAGGGGGTCACATAGCATCCGTCCCGCAGGTTCCCGCTGCGCAGGCGCTCGCCTCCATGCAGGATGCGGCCGCCCTCCTCCACCACCCTGGTGCGGGCCCGTTCCAGTTGTTCCACGGCGCGCTCGTCGATGAGCGGGCCCATCAGGACGCCGTGCCGCAGGGGGTTACCGATGGGCGTGGACCGGTAGGCCTGGAGGAGGCGCCGCAGGAGCCGGCGTTCCACATTGCGCTGCACCAGCAGGCGGCGCGTGGTCGTGCAGCGCTGGCCCGCCGTGCCAACCGCGCCGAAGTAAATGGCCCGCGTGGCCAGATCAAGGTCGGCCGAGGGCGTGATGATGGCGGCATTGTTGCCCCCCAACTCCAGAAGCGAGCGCCCCAACCTCCCATGCACCGCCGACGCCACGTGCCGTCCCATGGCGCAGGAACCCGTCGCCGAAATCAGGGGCAGCCTGCGGTCCCGGGCCATCGGCTCGCCCACCGTCTCCAGGTCGCCGATGACCAGGCTGAACAAGGCCGGATCGGCGCCCGTGCGTCGGCAGACCGCCTGCGCCAGGCGCGTGACGGCGATTGCGGTGAGCGGGGTCTTCTCCGAGGGCTTCCACAACACTGCATCCCCACAGACGATCGCCAGCGCCGCATTCCAGGCCCAGACCGCCACCGGGAAATTGAAGGCGGTGATGACGCCAACCGGACCCAGCGGGTGCCATTGCTCCATGAGGCGATGGCCCGGCCGTTCCGAAGGCATGGTCAATCCGTAGAGCTGGCGTGATAACCCGACGGCAAAGTCGCAGATGTCGATCATCTCCTGCACCTCGCCCTCGCCTTCGGCCAGGATCTTGCCCGACTCCAGCGTCACCAGCCGGCCCAGGTCGGCCTTGCAGCCGCGCAACGCGTTGCCCAGTTGTCGAATGGTCTCCCCGCGCACCGGGGCGGGTGTGGAGCGCCATTTGGTGAACGCTTCCGACGCCCGGACCACAACCCGCTCGTAGTCGGCTGTCGTCGCCGTGCGGACCCGCCCCAGGCGGCGCCCGTCGATGGGGGAGACCTTCTCCAGCAGGGGACCGCGACCGCCCCAGCGGCCATCAAAGACGCCGGGTTGGAGCGGGGAGAGGCCGAGGCGTTTGAGCGGGTCCTGCATGCGGGCCATTCAAGGGCAAGCGGGTCAGCGCGACAAGGTTTCGGTGCCTTCCAAAGCGTGGCATTGCCGGCGGAGCAGGTCCATGACCTGCGGAATCTTGTCGGCTGGGAAATCGAGTGGGGGCCGAAACCGGATGGAGCGCTCGCCGCAGCGGAGCGCCAGCAGGCCCTGTTCATAGAGGCCTTCGTAGAAGCGTTCCCGGTCCCGGGGGGTGGGCAGGTCAAACGCGAGCATCAACCCCCGGCCGCGCACGGCCCGGATGAGCGGCGTTTCCTCCTGCAACGCCAACAGTGCGTCAAGGAATTGGCGCCCCGTTTCCGCCGCCTGTTCCACCAGGCCCGTCTTCTCCATCAGCCGCAGGCAATGGGTGGAGCGCACCATGTCGGTCAGATTGCCGCCCCACGTCGAGTTGATGCGGCCCGGCAGGCGAAAGACATTGTCCCGCACCTCGTCCAGGCGCGGCCCCGCCATCACGCCGCAGATCTGTGCCTTCTTGCCGAAGACCAGCAGGTCGGGCACGACGTCGAAGTGTTCGAAGCACCAGTTCCGCCCGGTCAACCCCATCCCCGTCTGGACCTCGTCGAAGATCAGCAGCAGGTCGTGCTCGTCGCAGATGCGGCGCAAGGTGCGCAGCCATTCCCCGCGGAAATGGTTGTCGCCCCCTTCGCCCTGGATCGGTTCGGTGATGATGGCGGCGACGTGATCCGCCCGTTCTTGCAGGTAGCGCAGGATCTGCGCCTCGGCCAGTTGCTCGTGCCGGATCACCTCCTGCGTCCGGTCCGGTTCCCGCAGCGCGAAGTTGATGGAGGGCGCCTGGATGCGGGGCCAGTGGAACTGGGCGAAGTAGCGGGTCTTGAGCGGGTCGGTGTTGGTCAGGCTGAGGGTGTAGCCGCTGCGGCCATGGAAGGCGCGCTCGAAATGCATGATCTCGGTGCCGTGCTCGCCCTTGCCGGCGGCCAGGTTCTTTTGCACCTTCCAGTCCATCGCGGCCTTGAGGGCGTTCTCAACCGCCAGCGCCCCGCCGTCGATGAAGAAGAATCGTTCCAACGGGGGATGTCCCACCACGCGATAGAAGGCCTTCACAAATCGCGCGTAGGCCGCCGTGTAAATGTCCGAGTTGGCCACCTTGGTGCGGGCCGCCTGGAGGAGATCGGCCTTCACCTCGGCCTGGTCGAACCAGGGATGGTTGAAACCGACCGGCAAGGACCCGAAGAACCCGTAAAGATCAATGAACTCACGCCCCGAAGCCGCATCGACCAGGTGGCAACCCCAGCTCTTCTGCAGGTCGAGCACGATGCGAAACCCGTCCAGGAGAACGTGGTCTTCCAGTTCCGCCAGAACCTTCCCGGAGTTTGGATGAGGCGCTTTCATACGACGTATTACCATATTGTCGGATGGAACAGGGGGCAACTGAATGGAAGGCTTTGGCCTTGGGAGAGCATAGTTCAGCCACGGGGCGACAAACACGGGACACGTAGCCGCCGCCGTGAGGCGGCGGACTCAGCCGTGTGGATCCGCCTCCTGACCACGTGGAACGTGGCTGGCTCTCGGCGACTACCGGACGGCGGTCCTTCACCCTCTACCCGTCCTTTCGCCCCAAACCGAACTGATCCCCCGTCCGCACCACCTTGCCTCCTTGCCAGTGGATTTCCACGATCTTCTCGCTCATCACCGGACGCCCCTCCTCATCTTTCAACTGGGCCACCGTCTGGCGCGTGGCCACATCGATGATGTCGCCGGTCGAGGGCCAGGCATGCCGGCCATCCAGCCGGAAGGTGATCCAGCCCGGCTCCTCCCGCACCTTCAGGCTGGCCACCTGTTTGGGCGGCATGACGGTCGCGTCAAAGACGTGCATGCGTTGGTTGTGCGCGTCGCACACCCAGATCTCGCGCTCGTCTGGCGTCATGCCCACGCCGTGGCTCGGGCAGCCATGACGCTTGACCGGTCCTTTTTCGAAGCCCTGCACCTCGACCCGGTGCAGCATGCGGCCCGACTTCAAGTCGCCGATCTCAAAGCCGAGCAGCTCGTTCACGGTGACAATCGCCAGCGTCTGGGCGCGGTTCACAGTGAAGGGTCGGATGCTCTGGCTGAACGGACCCACCTCGCGGACGATGGCTCGCCGGTTCGTGTCGGCGACGCGGAGCAGGGGGGAGCGCAGTCCCGCCAGGTAGGCCTCCTTGCCATCGAGTCCGCAGATCGTGTTGTGGGCCCCGGACGGGATGTCGATGCGGTTGAGAATGTTGCCAGCCTCCGCGTTCACCACATGCCAGTGATCCTTTTCCAAGGATGGGAGATAGATTTCCCTGCCGTCCGGCGTGATGGCCATGCGGTCGCAGCCCCCTTCATAGGCGCGTTCCCAGAGCACTTTCTCCGTGGCCAGGTCCAGGCACATCAGGCTGGTCAGGGTGCTGATGTAGATGCGGCCCGTGGCGGCGCTGGCACAGACCCCCTTCACGTTGATCGGCTTGCCATCCGCGTTGAGGCCGCCAGTCCGGATGCGCTTCACGAACTTGTAGTCATGGTCGATGTCGAAGACCAACAGGCCGTGCCCGCCAAACTCGAGGTAGTTCCGAATGCCGGGGGAGGCGACATAGAGATAGCGGCCATCCTCGGGTTGGGCGGCGCGAGTGCCAGACGGTGCCAGCAAAGTGAATGTGGCGACGAGCAACGCCGCCAGGAGGGACCGGAGGGAACAAGGGCATGGCTTCATGGGCCCGGAGCATACGTGGCGACACCACCCACGACAAGCGCTCCCCGTAGCCGCCGACCCGTAGCCGCCGAGAGCCAGCCACGTTCCACGTGGTCAGGAGGTGGATGTTGAGCGTTGAACGTTGACCAGCGAGGACCCCAGCCGCCGGGCACGTAGCCACGCCCGTGAGGGCGTGGATCCATCGGTCCTGAGGTCCACCGCCTCACGGCGGTGGCTACGCGCTTCGCGTTCGCAGGGTTGAACGGCGAGCGTTATCCGCCGCCTCATCCCGCGGCCGCCGGCCGGAAGGCCAGGGGCCTGTGATGGGGGTGCGATGTAGCGTGCCGCCCGTATCGAAAACCGCCTGAAGGCGGGACTACGAACGCCCACAGCTTCCTTGTTATTCCCATGGCCGGCCCGCTACCATCCCGACCCGGTGTCCTGGTTCACGCACACATTCACCTACGCGCCTGGCGTCCTGCTCGCAGCGGGCGCGCTGCTGGCGGGCGGCTGTTCGCCCAGGCCGCTCCTGCCCGGTCAGGAGGGGCCGCATCCCGATCCGAAGACCGGTCGCTACGGTGAACTTGCCCTTGCCCCGTCGAACACTGCACCCCCCGCGCTGGCCCTCCGATCCTTGAAAGATGTCGGCTGGGAAGACGCCCCGTTCGCCGTGCTGCAAACCGAGCTGAGCCCGGCCATGTTGATCCAATCGCAGGCCGGTTACCTGGGCCTGTTTCGCGACCTGCAAGCCTTCGGACTCGAATCGCCCTCCCATGTGGCCTTCAGCGCCCGCGAAGGTCCGCGCGCCTACATGCCGGGCGACACCATGAACGTCCTGGACATGGAGGAATGCTGGCTGGTGGTGTGGTTCGGCGGCGGGCTCGGCTGGACGGACTGGGACAGCCCCTGGGCGGTCTTTCTCCAGCACAAGCCGCTGGCCATGAAACTCGATGGGGACGGTCTGCACCTCCAGTTCCGACGCCAGGCCGGCCAGGTCGTGGTCATGCCGCTTTACGGCTACGAAAAGCTCAAGCCGTTCGAGGAGGAGTCCGAAACCAAGCGGGCCAAGGACGCCCCACCCGTCACCGCGGACTGGTCCGAGGCCCTCACGCGTGACCTGCTCATGCGCGTGCGCTATTGGGCAGGCGTAGCCCGCATGCTGCCCGTTCATGTGCGCGAAACCTATCAGCTCGATCGGGCCCGCGACACGATTCGCCTGCGCCAGTCGTTCGCCTGGCACGCCATCCCTGATGAATGGAAAACGCCGGCCCTCAAGCTGGCCCCCGTTCCGCCCGCACTCGCCCTGGCCATGCAGGCCGGATCCTTGCCCGTGGAGTTTTCATCCAAGCCCTTTGACCTGAAGATGGTGACCCCTTCCGGACCCTATCTGGGCGTCCAGAACGTGGATGCATACGACATTTCCCTTCGGGTCCTTGACCTCGTCCATGAAACCGAACAATCCGGCCTGCGCACCGCGCCCACTAACCACGTGGCCAAGGATGCCCTTGCGCGGTTGCATGCCACAGTGCGGCCGCTGGTGGCAGGACAGGGGGTGCCCTCCCTTGGCCTGGCGGACCATGACGATGCCGCTGCCCTCCTCCGACGCGCGGGCTGGTTGGCCAAGGCGCTTCCCTGGCTCGACGAGGAAACCCGGGCGCTGGCGGTCGATGCCCTCACCCGGCAGGTCCATGATCCGGCGTTCTCCGAAACGTTGCTGGACCCCAATTCCGCGGGGGGCGACGCGGGCGCCCGACTCGCCTTTCTCTGGGAATATGGCGAGCGAACCGGGGATTGGGATTGGATCCGCAGCCATTGGGATCGCATCCGCCGCCTGGCGCCCCGTGCGGCACAAGTCAGTTGGGCCGCCTGCGGGGACGGGCAGGTGATCCCGATGGGGGAGGGGGCGGCCCCGCGGCTGGCCCTGGCTCGCCTGGCCTATCGCATCGGCGATGCCGCCATGTATGAGGATGCCTGTTACCAGCTTGGCGGACATCTCATTCGTCAGCACGCCAAGCTGACGGGATCGGCCTACGTGCGGAAGCATCAGCCATGGCATCATCCTGATCCGATTCCCGAGGAGGTGTATCTCAATCAGTTGTTGGCCGGCCCGGAGGGATGGCAGTTGGATGGCCCGGGTTATCCTGCCGGGGCCAATGACGAGGCTTACAAGCGGCGTTGGCTGCAGTTCACCAGCGAAGATGTCGCGCGCTTCCACCGCCGCCACGCCGCCGTTTGGGCCTTTCAGGAGCTAAGCCGCCTCTCGCCAGGCGATGAGGGTGGCAGTGAGCTTGTGATGTCCCGGCCGCCGCTGGACTTCCTGCGTTCGATCCTTCTCAACGCCACTCCCGATCAACTGGGCCGCATGCCGGGGGCGGCGTCTTCACCACGCGACCCCGTGGAGATCATGGCTGAAGCGCTGGCGCGCCTGCGCACCAGCCAGCCTGTCCTGGTGGAACGGCTCGTTCCCTCGGCGCCGCCGGGTCCATGGAGGCTCGGGTTGGAGCCGGATGCCGCCGAGGTTCATCCCTCGCTGGTGGTGCGGCTCAACTCTGGGGGCGCCACCGAGGGCCAGGCTGCCTGGCCTCGCCCGGAGTTTGGCGGCGCTTGGTTCACACCCAACGAGGATCCCCGCACCGTCGGCCGCTGGACACCGGTCCAGGAAGGTGAACCCGCGTCCCTGCGCGTGGAAGCGTTGAATTGGAACACGCGGGTGTGGCTCTACAAGACAGAGTAAGCCTTGCTCGCCGGGATTGCTTTGAGGCTCACGGTGTGGAGCGGACGCGATAAATCGCTTCATCATTGCCCGCTGGGACGCTAGCCTCCTCCCATCATGAGCGACAAGAAGCTGGACGGAAAGACGGCATTGATCACAGGCGGCAACAAGGGGCTGGGCAAGGCTATGGCCTTGGCGCTCGGGCAGGCGGGTGCCCGGTTGATTCTGGTGGCCCGCAATGAAGGCCAGCTCAAGGAGGCCGCCGCCGACCTGGCCAAGACCGGCGCCCAGATCGACATCTTCCCCTGCGACGTCACCAAGGAGGACCAGGTCGGAAAGCTCGAGGCTGACGTGCAGTCCAGGTCCGGCCCCATCCACATCCTGATCAACAACGCCGGCATCAACCTGCGCAAGGAGATCACCGACTTTACGCTCGCGGAGTGGACCGGCGTGATGGACACCAACCTCAACGCCGTGTTCCTCATGTGCCGGGCCTTTGTGCCGCACATGAAGGGGATGGGCTACGGGCGCATCATCAACATGACCTCCATCATGAGTCACGTCTCGCTCCCGGGACGCTGCGCCTATTCCGCCAGCAAGACCGGGCTGCTCGGCCTGACGCGCGCCCTGGCCCTGGAATTGGTGAAGGAGAACGTCACCGTCAACGGCATCAGCCCCGGTCCCTTCGCAACCGAGATGAACCAGCCCATCATCCAGAATCCCGAACTCAATGCGGCGTTTGTCGCCAAGATTCCCGCCGGCCGCTGGGGCAAGCTCGAAGAGGTCGGCCAACTCGCCCTCTACCTTTGCTCCGAAGAAGCCGGCTTCATCACCGGCACCGACATCCTCATCGACGGCGGATGGACCGCGCAATAGCGAAGCCGCTGGGGCTGGTGTTGGCCCCTGGCAGCCCGATTAAACACGTTTGGAAGGCATGTAGCCGCCGACGTCAAGAGGCGGATATCCTGATTGGATGGCTGCCAGAAACCGCCTCGTGACCTCGGCGGCTACTTTTTAACGGCCCTCCAAGCCCGTTTGCCGGTGGAACCCTTCCGGGTTGGATGTTTCCCCATTGACGTCTTGACTTTCAGAGGGCGCGTCGCAACCATGCGTCGTTCCTCGGGGCCCTTCGTCCCGAGGGAGACAAGGAGGAAGAACACAACACATACGAAGACCGCCGGCTTGGCGCCGGACGCACCCTCCGTGTGTTCCGGACACTTCCCGTCGTTCCGCCGGCGGTGCAAGGAGGTCCATGCCATGAACGAACACCAACCCCTGGCCGGTGCATCCACACCGTCCGAATCCCAGGAACGCATCGAGCAATTGCGTCGCCGGCTCCGACAGGCCGCCGGAGGACACCTCATCGAGGGCGCCAGCGCCGATTGCCCGCCCGACCTGCGGGAGCAATTCCTGCAGCGCGTCCTCGAGTTCGAACAACTGCCGCGCATCCCCCTGCGCAGCATCCTGATCGAGCGCGCGGCCGAACTCCATGATCCCGCCGGCCTCACGGATGCCGAGATCACAACCCACCTCTGGGGATTGATCCGCGCCCTCGCCGACGCCCGTGTCTTCCTCGAATGCACCGACCACCTCAATGACCGGGATCTGTACCTGTTCCTTTGGAACGAGGTGTTGCCGGCGGAGGACCTTTATTTCCCCCATGACCCCAACTTCGCCTGCTACTTCGATCCCATCGGCTCCGGCAGCGAGGCCGACACCCATCTCTACCTCAAGCACTACGCCGACGCATTCTGGCGCCAGAGCTGGGCCGATGAGTTTCCCGACGACCCCATCCCCGAACACGAGCCGCCTCCCTACAGCCGCGACCGCCACCTCCCCCGTCCCGAACGCCCCCCTCATCCCGAGCACCAGTAATCCGAGCACTGAAAGTTGAGCGTTGAGCGTTAAGCGTAGTCCGTAGTCCGGCCTTCAGGCCGTCCCATCCCCTGCATGAGCCCGTGGCTTTCCGCCTGAAGGCAGGACTACGAGCCGCCCTCCTCGTCCTGCTTGTGTTCCCGGTCCAGGTCGCGGAACAGGTCGCGGATGTCTTTCCATCCGCCGATCGTGACCCAGACGGACATGCCGGCGAACACCGCAACCGCGGCGAAGAAGAGGATCGTCCAGAACGTGATCCAGAAGTTCATGAGGTGGGGGCTCCTTTCATGGGAGTCTGGGTCTGTGGCGGGTCGGGAAACAGCACCGAACCCAGGAACATGGCGAGGGTGGTGGAGGCGATGGTCATGAGCCCCACCTTCGCCCCGGAGATGCCTTCCTCCAGTCCCAGCATCGCCTGCACCGGGCCCAGCCCCAGCACGGCCATGCTGCCGGCGCACAACGCCATCACGGCGCCGGCTGAGCTGGCCCGCTTGACGTACAACCCTCCGACCAACAGGGCGAAGGCGCCGGAGAAGTAGATCGCACCCGTCACCGCCATGTAATCCCAGATGTCGTCCTGCCCGTGATAGACCAGCCCCCAATAGAGGATGTAGAGCCCGATCAGCACGATGCAGGTGCGCGTCCAGAAGATGCGACGGGGTGTGGAGAGGCGATGGCCGCACAGGGGATCGACCACGTCCTGCACGATCACCGAACTCCAGCAGAGCAGGTAGCTGTCGTGCGTGGACATGAACGCCGCCACCATCGCCGCGGTGAGAATGCCAATGAGCCCCGCCGGCAGCAGGCGCCCCAGATAAATGGGCATGGCGTAGAGGTTGTCCAGGGCGGGTGCGCCTTCCTCCGCGGGGAAGAAGGCCTCCCGCAGATCCGGGGCGTGGCGCATGACAAAGACAAAGGCGCAGATGCCCCAGAAATAGGGGACCAGATGCCGGATCATGAAGGAGATTGATGACCACCGGTACTGCCTCTTCAACTCGTGCACGCTGCGCATGGCCAGGGCGCGAGCCACCGCCGTGGGCCAGAGCGCGCAGTTGACCAGCCCCAGGAACGCCATCCACATCACATAATCCCAGCCGAACCCGCCACCTTCCGCCAGCGGGTCAAAGCCGGCCGCCCCCTTTTCCGCCAGCACCACGTCCACGATCGGGCGCCAGCCCAGGTCGGCGATGGCCATGCCCGTGGCGAGCAGCAGTCCCACGGACAACACCACGAACTGCACGTAATCCGTCACGATCACCGAAACCATGCCCCCCAGCACCGTGTACACCAGGACCAGGACCAACAGGACGGTCATCACCGTCGGCAGGGCCCAGCCGTGCTCCGACAGCCCGGTGATGCCCACGATGAACATGGAACCCACCTTGAGGAACAGGCCCATGTTGAGGATGCCGCCGAAGGCCAGCATGATCCCGCCCAGGATGCGGGTGCGCCGTCCGAAGCGGCGTTCATAAAACTCAGGAATGGTCAGCACGCGCAGTTCCCGGAGCCGCACCACGATGAAGCCCGTCACGCCGACCAGGAATGCCACCAACCCGGCGAAGAGGGCGATGTGAAAGGCGGCGAACCCTCCGGTGAAACCCTTCTGGGCGCTGTACATCACCGTGATCAGGCCCATCTCGGTGCCGGTCATGGTGGCGATGCCCAGCCGCGTGCCCACGGCCCGGCCGGCCCCGATGAAGTCGGCCATGTTGCGGATGTAACGTCGCCCCAGGAACCCGATGAGCAGCGAGGCCGCCAGGTACACGCCCACGATGCCCCAGTCCAGTGGGGAAAAGTTGGTGCCGCGCACCGCCTCTGCTATGGAAGCATCCATGACCCCCCGCCGGCCCACGTTGGGACGGACGGAAACGCCGCGGATCATGTCCGATCCGGTCCCCTGAAGCAACGATGGAAACACCTCATTGAGCGGCACTTCCCTTCCTGGAAGTGCCGTGCGGCACTTCTGGCGTACACATCGGCGTGTACGAAAAACGTGCCGTACGGCACTTAAAACGTACACGTCGATGCGTACGAAAATGGTGCCGTACGGTCCGGTGGGGCGGCGGGACGGTTCAGCGGACGGCGAGGGCGGTTCGGGATTGCACGGCGCCGGAGCGGCTTTAGGATGCGCGCATGACACGATCCCTTCTATGGATGGCCGGTTTGGCCGGTGCTTTGGGCCTCCTCCGCAACGCCTCGGCCGTGGATGTGGGGCAGGACATCGACATCCCATTCGAGAAATTCATCCTGCCCAACGGCCTGACCCTCGTCGTCCACGAGGATCACAAGGCCCCGATCGTCGCGGTCAATGTCTGGTACCACGTCGGATCCAAGAACGAGAAGGCGGGCAAGACGGGATTCGCCCACTTGTTCGAGCATCTCATGTTCAACGGGAGCGAACATTTCGACGACGACTACTTCAAGGCCGTGGAGCCGGTGGGTGCCACCGACCTCAACGGCACCACCAACGAGGATCGCACCAACTATTTCCAGAACGCCCCCAAGGAAGCGCTGGACCTGCTCCTCTGGCTGGAGTCCGACCGCATGGGGCACCTGCTTGGCGCCATCACGCAGGGGAAGCTGGATGAGCAGCGCGGGGTGGTGCAGAACGAGAAGCGCCAGGGGGAGAACCAACCCTACGGCCTGGCCTGGGAACGCCTCTCCAAGGCGATGTATCCCGCCGGGCACCCCTACTCATGGACGGTGATCGGTTCCATGGACGACCTGAACGCGGCCAGCCTCGAGGACGTGCAGGAGTGGTTCAAGACCTACTACGGCGCCGCCAACGCGACGGTGGTCGTGGCGGGCGACGTCGAGGCGCAGGAGGTCCTCGAGAAGGTGAAGCATTACTTCGGCGACATCCCCTCGGGCCCGCCCCTGGTGCGGCAGAGCGCCTGGGTGGCCAAGCGGACCGGGACCCATCGCGAGATCGCCCAGGATCGCGTGCCGCAGTCGCGTCTCTACATGGCGTGGAACGTGCCCGAGTGGGGGACGGTCACCCTGGACCAGCTCGGCCTGGTGGGCGACGTGCTCGCCGATGGCAAGAACTCGCGCCTCTACAAGCGCCTGGTCTATGAGGATCAGATCGCCAGCGACGTGCAGGTGATGCTTTCCGAAGGGGAGATAGGCGGCGCCTTCCTGATCATGGCCACCGCCCGTCCCGGGCAGGACCTCTCCACCGTCGAAGCCGCCGTCAACGAGGAACTCGCCCGCTTTCTGGACAAGGGGCCGACACGCCAGGAATTGGAGCGGGTCCAGACCCAGCATCTGGCCGGATTCATCCGCGCCGCCGAACGCATCGGCGGCTTCGGCGGCAAATCCGATGTGCTGGCCGAGAACCAAGTCTATGGAGGCAGCCCCGACTTTTACAAGACCACGCTGGACCGCGTTCGCCAGGCCGCGCCGCGGGACCTGCGGGATGCCGCACGCGCGTGGCTGAGCGACGGCGTGTATATCCTCGAGATCCATCCCTTCGACAAGTTCACCGTGTCGGACACCTCGGCGGACCGGTCCAAGCTGCCCCAGCCGGAGATCAAGGCGGAGGTGGAGTTTCCGGAACTGCAGCGTGCGGCCCTGGACAACGGGCTGCGCCTGGTCCTGGCCGAACGGCACGCCGTGCCCGTGATCCGCTTTGCGCTGGTGGTCGATGCCGGTTACGCCTCGGACTTCGGGCAGCGCGCCGGCACGGCCAAGCTGGCGATGAACATGCTCGACGAAGGCACGGCGTTCCGCACGTCGCTTGAGATCAGCGACGAGCTGGCCCGCCTGGGCGCGACCTTGTCCGCGGGCTCGAGCCTGGACAGTTCGGTGGTCACGCTGTCGGCACTCAAGGCCAACCTCGACGCCTCGCTCGAGGTGTTCGCCGACGTGGTCCTGCATCCCTCCTTCCCCGAGTCGGAACTGGAGCGCCTGCGCCAGGAGCAGCTCGACGCGGTGCAGCAGGAGAAGGTGAGTCCGTTCCCGATGGCGCTGCGCGTGTTTCCCCGCCTGATTTACGGGGCCGGACACCCCTACAGCAACCCGTTCACCGGGTCCGGCACGGAGGAGAGCGTGGCTGGGATCGGCACGGCCGAGGTGCACTCCTTTCACGAAACCTGGTTTCGCCCCAACAACGCCACTCTGGTCGTCGTGGGGGACACCACCATGAACGAGATCCGGCCGCGCATCGAAGCCCTCTTCCGCGGTTGGAAGCAGGGCGACGTGCCATCCAAGACGCTCGCCATGGTCAAGCCCAGCCAGGCCTCCAAGGTCTATCTGATCGACCGGCCCGGCTCCATCCAATCGGTCATCATCGCCGGCCAGATCGCGCCGCCCAAGAGTTACCCGCGGGACCTGGCCCTGGACGCGATGAACCAGGTGCTGGGCGGGTCCTTCACGGCCCGCATCAACATGAACCTGCGCGAGGACAAGCATTGGAGCTACGGCGCGCGCGCGGTGATGCCAGACGCCCGCGGGCAACGGCCCTACCTTTTTTACGGCCCGGTCCAGACGGACAAGACCAGCGAGTCGATGGTGGAGATCAGGAAGGAGGTGGCCGGCATCAAGGGTGACATGCCCATCACGGCCGGGGAGTTGGACAAGGTGAGGGACAACAAGACGCTCAAGCTCCCCGGGGCCTGGGAGACGATCGCCAGCGTGGAGGACAGCATCCAGGAGATCGTGCAGTTTGGATTGCCCGATGATTATTACCGCACGTATGCGGACCAAGTGCGGGGCTTGTCCCTGGAGGATCTGCAAACCGAAGCGGACAAGGTGCTCCTGCCGGACCAGCTCATCTGGGTGGTGGTGGGTGACCGGGCCAAGATCGAGGAGGGCATCAGGAAGCTGGGTTACGGCGAGATCCAGGTGGTGGATGCGGATGGGAATGTCGTGGAGTAGGGGGCACGTCCCCTCCTCATGAACCCGACCCTGGCCGCCTAAAGGCGCACTTCAAACGGAGGTCGTCGCGTTTGTAGTCCCGGCTTTAGCCGGTCCGGGCTGCGCGTGGTTCAAGGGGCGTCAGCAGGTCCTCTAGGAACAGGGAATGGCGCATGAACCGGAGTGTTTGAAGCACGCTATGCGGGCCCCTCACCCCGGCCCTCTCCCGGCGGAAGAGGGGGATCCGTTCTCCGCGTGGAGAAAGGCTGCTACCTCATCCCTCCACTCCGGGGTGGCTTGCTATTCCCTCTCCCCGCGGGAGAGGGTTAGGGTGAGGGGCTTTTGCAAGGCACGGTTCATGATCCCAATGCGCGTCCAAACACGTTTGGAAGGGGGAGCTCTGCATGAATCGTCGCTGATCGGACCGATCGGTCCGATGGAAGAATCGGCTCAGGGTCCAAGGGCGCCGGTGCAACTGCTGCCGGCGCCGGCGGTGCAGGCCAGGCAATGGACGCCGGTCTTGATGGCAAAGGATGCGATCTCCTCCGGCGACACGTCCCACAAAAAGCGCGGTTTGCCGTTGCGGAGGTTCAGGCCCAGCATCTGGTTGAAGTCGCAATCGTAGAGCTGTCCCCGGTAATCCACGCTCAAGGTCGATCGGCACATCAATCCCTCCACGGTGGCGGGGTTGAAGTGGGAGGCGAGCAGGTTCAGATAGGCATCCCAGTTGCCCTGCCGCCGCAAGTCCTCCGCGAAACGTGCAATGGGCTGGTTGGTGATGGCGTAGAGACGGTTGAAGACGATGCCGAAGGATTCGGCGAGGGCAGCCTTGTAGTCCGCCTCCAGTTCCTCCTGTGGCCCGGGCAACGTCGCCCCGACCGGATTGTACACCAGGTGTAGAGGCAGGGCGGGGTCCGTGCCGTAGCCCAGCTCATTGAGATGGCGCAGTGCGGTGATGCTTTTCTCGAAGACGCCGTTGCCGCGCTGGCGATTGACGTTGTCGGGGCCGTAGCAGGGGAGGGAGGCGACGATTTCCACCTGATGACGGGCGAGGAAGCGGCCCAGGTCTTCCTGGCCGGGTTCCAGCAGGATGGTCAGGTTGTTGCGATCGATCACATGCGAGCCGGCGGCGCGGGAGGCTTCGACGAGGAAGCGGAACCAGGCGCTCAGCTCGGGGGCGCCGCCGGTGAGGTCCACCACCGGGGGGTGATGTAGTTCGATCCATGTCGCCAGGCGACGCGCGACAGGTTCCCCGATCATTTCGGTCCGCCACGGCGCCGCATCGACATGGCAATGGCGGCAAGCCTGGTTGCATTGACGGCCCACGTTGATCTGCAGGGTCTGGAGCGGGGCGCGCTGGAGAGACCTTCCGTGCTCAGCCAGCTTGTGCTCGAAGCGGTTCATGTCAGAGGACCTTCTTCAAGTCCTCCTCCTGCTGTCCGGCCAGGAGGTAGATCTTGTTGTCCCGGGCCCAGGCGATGGTCTGCCATCGGCCGCAGGGAGAGCATTCCGAGCCGGAGGAGGGCGGCAGTTTCATGGTGGCGGGACGATCCATGACGAAGAGGTGGACGGCGCGGCCCTCATCGACGTTGAAGCAGACCAGGGACACCTTGCGATGATCCCAGTCCAGGAGCCGGCAGCCGATGGCGGTGAGTTCCTTGAGTTTGGCGGGCAGGTCGAAGTCGGCGGGGTAATGCGCCTCGGCGAGCCAGTGTTGCAGGGCCTCGGCCTGGGGGTCGAGGTGGTCGAGGTGATCCAACGACGCCAACTGCCGGGTCATGTCGTCGCGAAACTGGGTGAACGGGACCGGATCGGGTCCCAGGAGGCGGAAGAGACCGGCCGTGGCCAGGAGCATGAGGACGGCGGCGGCGGCGAGCCGGAGGGGGTGTTGCCACCAGGGAACCGGGCGAACGAGCCGGGCGCCGGCCAGGATCTGGGCCTGGAGGTGGGGAGGAACGGCAATCGTCTCCAGGCTTTGCGAGAGCAGGTCGAAGAGTTGCCGGTCCTGTTCCAACCAGCGGGCCAGCTCGGGATCCTGCCGGACCTGTTCCAGCGCCTCAGCCAGCAGTGGATCCGAGGCCTCGCCGGGGTGATGCCGGTAGGCTTGCAAGGTGAATATGGCTTCCTGGGAGTTCATGGCGTGATGGGGTTAGGCATGATGGTGATCGCCGGCGGCGCGGAGCGGCGTGATCTTGGGCTTGGCCCGGTGTTCCTCGAGTTTCTGGCGGAGATGCTCCTTGCCCCGGGAGAGGCGCGACATCACGGTGCCGATGGGGATGTCGAGGATGTCCGCGATCTCGCGGTAGGAATGGTCCTTGAGATAAAGCAGCGTCAGCGGCGCGCGGTAGATCTCACCCACTTCCTGCAGCGCCTCGACGGCCAGGGCGCCGTCCAGTTCCCGGTCCACACGGGAGGTGGGGTGGGGCAGTTCGTGGTGGTTGGCTTCGACTTCCACATGGGGGAAGCGGGCATCGCGGCGCTGCTGGCCGAGGAACTGTCGGTAAAGGGTGGTGAACAGCCAGGTCTTGATCTTGGAGGCGTCGCGAAGCTGATGTCCCTTGGTGGCCCAGCGATAGAACGTCTCCTGGGTCAGGTCGCAGGCGGCGCTGTCGCTCTGGCACAGGCTGTAGGCGAAGCGGTAGAGCGGCTGGTAGTAGTCGCCGACGATCGCTTCGAAGTTCACATCGCTCACGGTGCTTGGGAGGCGCCAAAGGGGCGTTTTATTCCTTCGGGCCCGCTTCCGGCATGATCCGGAGCCAAGCCGTCTTGTCCACTTGAAAATGGGGGTCCCTGGCCACCGGCCCAGGGCCGTTGACAAAGTCCGCGAGCCGAAGCGTTGTCGCCATCAGCCATGCTGGCTTCCTTTTACCCTTTACCCGAAATGAACGACCCACATGTTGTTGATTTGCCGGGGCCCCTCACCCTAACCCTCGCCCGCAGGGAGAGGGAACAGCACTGCCACCCCAGGGTGAAGGGATCAGTGCAGCCGCTTCTCTCCGCGCGGAGGACGGGGCTCCGCTCGACTGAGCTCGTCGCAGGCCTCTCCCACCGGGAGAGGGATGGGGTGAGGGGCCCTTGATGGGGTGCGATGCATGGTGCTCTCGTCGGGCCTATGTCACCTTGCGCTGCAGCAGGCTGCGTTCCCGAGATTGACAAACCGCCCGGCAACAGGTTTTTAGAGTGCCCATGTCCGAGACACTCCTCATGGTGTTCCTCAAGGCGGCCCGTCCCGGGGAGGTGAAGACGCGCCTGGCCCGGGACATTGGTCCCGAAGCAGCCTGCTGGGCTTACTCTTCCATGGTGCGTCATTTGTGGCGGCACCTGGAAGGGTTGGCGCCGGTGGAATTGCGGTATGCGCCCGACGATGCGGAGGCGGAGATCCGGCCCTGGATGCGACCCGGCTGGGCCTGCCGGCCGCAGGGCCCCGGCGACTTGGGGCAGCGACTGGAACGGGCGTTTGAGGAAGCCTTCAGCCGAGGCGCACGGCGGGTGGTGGCGATCGGGACGGACTGCCCGGAGGTGACGCGGAGGGATGTCGAGTCGGCCTGGGCGGCCCTGGAGCGCCATGACCTTGTGACGGGACCGGCTACGGACGGCGGCTACTGGCTGATCGGCCTGAGCCAGAATCGTCCCGAACTCTTTCACGGCATCGACTGGAGCACCGACCGGGTGCATGCCCAAACCCTGCGCACCGCCGAGGCGGGCGGTTTGACCTGTCATCGGCTGCGCATGCTCGCCGACGTGGATACGCTGCAGGACTGGAAAGGATTCCTGCACCTGACGGCTGCCATGGGAATGGCGCAGGCCGGAGCCGCGGCCCATGGCCGGGCGGCGTCCCCTTCACTCTGACACATGGAAACACCAACCTCAGGGACACCCATGGAGGCGGCGGTGAAGTCCCGCTACAGCAATGCCGCCCAGGCCCGTGAAGCGGCCTTGTGCTGCCCGGTGGATTACCATCGTGAATACCTGGAGGTGATTCCGCAGGAGGTCATCGACAAGGACTACGGGTGCGGTGATCCCTCCCGGCATCTGCGGGAAGGGGAGACCGTTCTGGACCTGGGCAGCGGGACGGGGAAGATCTGCTTCATCGCCACGCAGGTCGTGGGTCCGACCGGGCGCGTCATCGGCGTGGACATGAATGATGACATGCTGGCCATGGCCCGCAAGCACCAGGGAGCGGTGGGCGACGCGATCGGCTATCACAATGTCGAATTCCGCAAGGGCCGCATCCAGGACCTGGCCCTGGATTTGGAAAAGCTGGAGGAGGAACTGCGTCGTCATCCGATCCAGGATGCGGATTCCTTTCTGGGCGCCGAGGCCCGGGCGGAGGAGCTGCGCCTGCAGCACCCGCTCGTGGCGGACGACAGCATCGACGTGGTGGTGTCCAACTGCGTGCTCAACCTGGTCGATCACGGGGCGAAGCAGCAATTGTTTCGCGAGATCTTCCGCGTGCTCCGGCGGGGCGGCCGGGCTGTGATTTCGGACATCGTGAGCGATGAGGAGGTGCCGGAGGCGATGCAGCAGGACCCCGAACTGTGGTCTGGCTGCATCTCGGGGGCCTTGACCGAGGAGGGCTTCCTGCGGGCGTTCGAGGAGGAGGGCTTTTATGGCGTGCGCATCCTCAAGTGGGACGGGCGTCCCTGGCAGACCGTGCGCGGCATCGAGTTCCGATCCATCACCGTGGAGGCCTACAAGGGCAAGCAGGGGCCCTGCCACGAGCACCTGCAAGCGGTTCTTTACAAGGGGCCCTTCCGGGAACTGCTGGACGACGATGGACACCGTTACGTGCGCGGCGTGAGGCATGCGGTGTGCGACAAGACGTTCCAGCTCCTGCAACAGCCGCCCTACCGCGATCACTTCGTCTTCATCGAACCTCGTGAACCGGTGCCGGCCGGGGAGCAGCGGCCGTTTGACTGCGACCGCACCGGGCGCCGGCATCCGCGGGAAACCAAGGGCCTGGCCTACGAGGAAACCACGCCGCCCAGCCGTTGCTGTGATGGCGGGGAATGCGGATGAAAACCGCGCGCAGCCAAGACCGGCTGAAGCCGGGACTACAAACGCGGCGGCTCCCGTTTGTAGTCCCGCCTCTTAAGAAACTCCTTGTGAAACGTGTTGGAGTTACGGGGATGCAATCTTGCACGACGAATTCAAAGGCCCCTCACCCCAACCCTCTCCGGGGGGAGAGGGAGGATCGGCTTCCGCGCGGAGAAAGACTTTCGATCTGAACCCGTACCCTCCACCGGGCATGCTGCTCCCTCTCCCCCCGGGAGAGGGTCGGGGTGAGGGGCCATCGCACAGTCGTGGTCCTTGGTGTTTCTTCCTTATCTAGCTCGTCGTGACGGGTTCCGGCTTTTGACGGTCCGGGTCGTGGTGAGGGTTGACTATCCGATCGGAGCCCGGGGCGAGGGATTTATCCGGCCCCCGTCCGAGCCTGGGATGTCCCAGACGCGTTCCCGGAAGCCGGCGTCGAACTTTCCGCGGGCCCACCGAATGAAAATCACATCCTTGAAGAGGGTCAGGAGGAAAGCAACCACTCCCGAGGCCAGGGTGTAGAGCATGATGAAGCGAACCGTGCTGGCGGCGCCGCCGCTGCCGGCAAAGGAGGAGACCGCGGTGAGCGCCACGATAAGATTGGTGGCGAAGGCGATGGCCAGCCAGGGCAAAACCTGCACGAAGACCAGGCTCTTCAAGGTGGCCAGCGTGGCCTTGGACGTGGTCAGGCCCATCCACATGCCATGCCAGACCAAGGCGGCCAGGTTGACGAGCGTGATCAGGATTCCCAACAGCCCGACAACGCCTCCCGCCACCATGGCCGTGCGGGTGGCAAGCGGGTTCTGGACGATGACTGTAGATACCTGGCTGAACATCGCCAGGATGCGCATGACGTCCCCGAAGCCCTGGGTGGCGAGAATGGCCAGAACGGGTCCGGCAAAGCGGCGCACATGCGCTCGCCAGATTTCCCGCGGCACTTCGGTATAGGGAATGGGGGTGACCAGAAGCAGCTCGAGCAGCCCGCTTCGCTTGGCATCCACCATAAACCGGCAAGCCCTCGAAGTGATACTGATGTAGATGAGCAAGATGATGAATCCCTCGAGGTAACTCGAAGCCATCCAAAGCGTGCTTGGGGTGCCGGAGAGTACGAGCCAGACCTTGCTCAAGAACATGAGGCCCGCCAGGATCCAGAGGGGAAGGGGCTGCCATCGGCCATGTCCGGCCAGCCATTGCAGGGGATTCCGTTCCAGCCACCGTTGATTGGCGGGTGAGCGGGTGCGGCGCACCTGCATGACTCCGCGGACGACCTTGGAAGACGGGCCGTGCACCTTCTCCTGCCAGGCGCGAGGCAGGATCAGAAAGGTCAGGACCCAGAGGAGCAGGGCGGTGGCTTGGTTCAGGCCCAACCCCAGCCAGTAGGCGCTGGCAAAGCTGGACCAGGCGGACCGAAACACATAGATCGGACTGGAGTAGCTGAACATCGGCTCGAAACCAGTGCCTCGGAGGTGAGCGATCAGGGAATCGAGTGTGGGGCCCGCTACGGCCAGAAGAACCAGCAAGGTCATGGTGCCCGTCAGGGCTCGGTGTGCATGACGGCTTACCGACGAGATGAACATTCCACAGGCCAGGGACAGCCAGAGCGCGTTAAGCAGCGCCAGCACCACCTTCCAGAACGCCTCCCAGGTGACGCCGCCCAACAGGAGCGGGATGGCCAGGATGGGGAAGGTGGCCAGCAACCCGTAAAAGCCCAGCAGCGAGCTGCCCAGCAACTTGCCCACGACCACATCGTAACTTTTCAAGTCGGTCAGAAACAGAAGGCCCAGTGTGCCGTCCCGTTTTTCTTCGCTCAGGCAATCCGAAGTGAGAAACAGTCCGGAGGCCAGTGCGGCGGCCAGGCAGAGACCGGCCAGGAGAGCGAAGAACAGGGCACCCGCCTGCGTCGGGCCAATGCTGATCGCCTGGGTCGAGGCCAGCAGGATGAAACAACCTCCCACCAGTGAGGCGACCATCGCGGCGAAGAGGCGCAGCCAGAAGGTGCCGCGCTTGCGCGCCGCCACGCGAAGTTCCCGTTCCGCAATGGGAAGGAAGGCCACAGCCTGGAGATTGGAAGCGTCCGCTGCACGAGGCAATGCTTTTCGCGGCATGAGCCCGCGCTCCGAGTGAAACGGCTTCATCCGGTCCGGAGTCACCGAAGGCGGCATCGTGCTTCGGAAGCTTTTGTAATCTCCCCGGGCCGTTGTGCGACACGCCGCCTCAACCTTCCCACCCATCTTGGCCTGAACCGGCAGGGCGCCGACTCTGCGGTTGTCGGAAGGGGCGGCTCCATGCAAAATGCCGCCACCTGCATTGAACCGAGCCAACATGAAAGTCCTCTTCCTGACCAACGAATATCCCCCGCACACATATGGCGGCGCGGGGGTGCACGTGGATTACCTCAGCCGGGAATTGAGCCGGATCATGCCGATCAAGGTGTTTGCCTTCGGCGAGCGGGAACCGATTCCGGACCGGCCCTGGGTGCAGGGGTTTGGGCAGGACCCCGGCAAGTTCAAGTGCCCGAAGCAGCTTCACGCGGTCTTTGGGGCGCTGGAGCGTTGCATCGACTTCAACACCACCAACATCGACCCGGACATCGGGGTGGTGCATTGCCACACCTGGTACAGCCACTTTGGCGGGGTGCTGGCCAAGCTGTGCTACGGGATCCCGCTGGTCCTGACCGTGCACTCGCTCGAACCGCTGCGCCCCTGGAAGCGCGAGCAGTTGGGGCGCGGCTATGACTTTTCCTGCTGGGTGGAGAAGACCGCCATGGAGATGGCCGACGCGGTCATCGCCGTGTCCCAGGAAACGCGCGAGGATGTGCTCAGGTTGTTTGAGGTTGCTCCGGAACGGGTGCATGTGATCCACAACGGCATTGATCCGGACGAGTATCAGAAGATCGGCAGCACCTCCTCGCTGGCCCGGCACGGCGTGGATCCCGACACGCCCTACGTCCTGTTTGTCGGGAGGATCACGCGGCAGAAGGGGATCATCCACCTGGTCAACGCGGTTCGGCACATGGATCCCGGCTACCAGGTGGTGTTGTGCGCCGGTGCGCCGGACACCAAGGAGATTGCCCAGGAGATGAAGTCGGCGGTAGCCAAGGCCTGCGAGCATCGCAAGCAGGTGGTCTGGATCGAGCAGATGGTGGACAAGAAGACGGTCTATGAGCTGTATTCACACGCCGCCGTGTTCTGTTGCCCGTCGATCTACGAGCCCTTTGGCATCATCAACCTCGAGGCGATGGCCTGCGAGACTCCCGTGGTGGCGAGCGCGGTGGGGGGCATCAAGGAGGTGGTGGTGGATGGCGAGACCGGTTACCTCGTGCCGCTGGAGCAACAGAGCGGCACCCTCGACCCTGTCGATCCAGAAGCGTTTTCACGCGATTTGGCCACGCGCATCAACGGGCTGATGGCCGATCCCGGCAAGCGGGAGCGCATGGCCCAGGCCGGGCGCAAGAGGGTCAAAGATCATTTCAGCTGGTCCGCCATCGCCCACCAAACCAGGGCTCTCTATGAGTCCATCGCCAAGCCGGCCGACGCGCCGTAGCGCCATTCGGGGACACGCCTTGGGTGCTGCGCCGCGCCGCACCGAGCTAGCTCGGTTTGCCCATTGACAACCGGAGGAGAGGCGTGGCTTTTGAAGGGCGCGGCATGAAAACTTTGCACACGCTCTTCGCGGCCCTTGCCTTGACGACGTTGGCTTTCGGATCTCTGCGTGCGGCGGATGCCACAAGCGGGCCCGTGCGCGGCGCTGACGAATTGTTCTGGGTGCCGACGCTGGAGCAGGCGTCGGACATGTCCAAGGTGACCGGCCGGCCCGTCTTTGTCATGGGCTACTCCCTGGTCGGCGATGGATCCACCTACACCAAGAAGGGGCCCGAAATCTGCACGGGCGTCTTCTGACCAGGCTTCAAGTTTGAGGAGAGCCGGGTGCTCTCCCGCCAGGAAGTTTACCGGGCCTTGTCAGAGCACTATGTCGGATTGCGCCTCGATTGGGAGCAGGGCAACCACTTCAAGGATCGATTCGGGTTCATCCTCGGCACGGGCGACCAGATGATCCTCAATCCGGACGGGCGCGTGATCCGGCCCGACGAGGTGGAGCCGGGCAGTCGTCCCGGGGTGTTGTTCGGGCGCAACGGACTGGACACCACGGGAGCGGTGCTCGAGAAGGTGCTCACCAATCATGGGCGGAAGGGAGACAGCACGGATCTGCGCATGGAGTGGTTTTTTTGGTCGCAACAGAATGCCCGCCGCCCCGGGGGACGCTATCCGGCGAGCGTGGATGCCATAGCCGGCTTTGCGCGGCTTCCGGTGGCCACCGTGCAGGGACGGTTGCCGGAGGCGCTGCAGGACCCGGCCTTTCTGCGTTGGCATGTCCGCCAGTTCATCTGGGAGCACCGCGAGGGGGAAGGGCCGGCCCAGGTGACGATCCGTCGCGTGCGCGATGGCACGCCGGAGGGCGTGGAACTGGTGCTGGGCCAGTTCGAGCCCGATGCGATGAGCAAGCCGGCTTTCGGGCAGGCTCTGGACGCCGCGTGGCTGACCTACATGAAGGATCGTCCGAAGGTGGCGCGGGGCTATCTGGAGAATCCGTTCGGGGGGTGGATGCGCGGGGTGGCGGACATCATGATCCGCGAAGACGAGGAAGTGCGGCGCCAGGCCCAAGCCGGCACGCTTCTGGCGCCGGGTCGCCACCCGGGCGACACGGTTCCCTACGCCGGCCGGCCCTGACCTTCTCCCAGGGGCCGGGGGGTCAGTGGCCGCGACGCCGCAAGCGACGGCGCGACCACACCAACCCGGGGAGACCCAACCCCAATAAGGCCCACAAGCCTGGTTCAGGCACCACGATGCCCAGGTATTGTGGCCCGCCAAGCGCCGCGATTTCCGCGGGGCTCAAGGTTCGGTCGGTAACGTAAATGCTGCTTACGTAGAGTTCGTGGGTGTACTGCCCGCTTCCATCCCCTTCGTTGAACAGGAGCAGATCCGGACCGGCATCCGCATTGGAGTAGAGGGATAGACGTCCGTCCGTCAGTGCGTCGCCCGTGCGATCGAAGACCGAGGTGCCATCCAGATAATAGGAGACATGCCCGGCCGCCAGGTCCGCGGCGAAGGCGATGCGCAACCAGGTATCCGCGGCGACGGTTCCGGCGGGGGAGTAGCCGAGGGCGCCGATGCCGAGGGCGCCGTCCGGGGCGACATAGAAATCGGCGTCGTTGCCGTTGGCGGGATCGGAGTTGAAGAAGGGGGTCCAGTTGAGTCCGCCGGGAACCAGCACATCCATAATGAGAGTGTATTGGTTCAGGTAGGAGCCGCCTCCGTTGGGGCCGGAATTGGCCAGGTCCAGGTGGTAGCCGTTGGCCTGGTCGGCGAAGGCTGGCACATGCATGTAGGAGGCGGCGGAGCCGTTGATGTTGGGCACGGTGGCGCCATCGGTGGTGCCGAAGGTGGTCAGGCCTTCGGTCACGGCGCCATCGGCGTAGGTCATGGCGCCCCCGCCCAGCGCCGCGGACAGGTCGCCGAGTTGGAAATTCCATTCATACTCCGCGGCATGCAGGGAGGTTTGGGCGAATGCCAATGCCCCCACCAACAGCGTGGTGCGGACGGCGACGGAAAGCACGGGTTCAACACGGTGAGCGTTCATACGTATCCGATGCGTTTGTGGACCCGCAAGACGACGCCCAAGCGGCGACTGCGGACCGGGTTCCAAGGGGATGCGCATTTTTTGAAGGAGGAGCGGCCAAAAGGCAAGCGAAATGTACCCGTGTCCGAGGAGGGGAACAGGGCTGCTGACAAAGTCGGCACGGGCTCCTGTAGCACAGGTTCTTGCTCCTACTCTTACGCTTACTCTTACTCGCCTCCGCAGAGTAGGAGTAAGAGTAAGCGTAAGAGCAAGTTGAAGCCGGCGAGTCGAGGCGGTGTCGCCATCAGACCTGCCGGTTTCATCGTATTCTTATTCTTTACCCGAAAATAACGACCAACATGTTGTCGTTTTGCAGGGGCCCCTCACCCTGGCCCTCTCCCGGGGGGAGAGGGAACAGCGTGCCACCCCATGGTAAAGGGATCAGGGCAGTAGCCTCTCTCCGCGTGGAAAACCGGTCTCCGCTCGACTGAGCTCGTCGCAGGCCTCTCCCAGCGGGAGAGTGCTGGGGTGAGGGGCCTTTGATAGGGTGAGATCTATTGTCCTCTCCTCACCAATGTTTCACCTTGTGCCGCCACCCGCTGCGGAGCGTGTACCTCAGCCGCCCGTGCCGACTTGGTCAGGCGCTCTGCGGGGCGGGGCGATCAGGAGGGGAACGGAGTGGCTCCAGAGGCTGGACTCGAACCAGCAACCGATCGGTTAACAGCCGATTGCTCTACCATTGAGCTACTCTGGATCCCTGGGTTGATTCTGTCTGACAGGCCCTTTCCGGACCTGAAGGGGCGATACTCTACAGACGGCCAGTCAGGCCCGTCAACCGGTTTTCCCGGCGACGGCCGAAGCAAGCACGAAAAAGAGGGTTGCCGCTTGGTTCGCGGCAACCCTCCTGCGTGGGATGGCGGATGGACCGGGGGATTACTCCTGGCCGGGTTCGGGAGGAGGCGGTCCCTCCTGTTGTTCCATCCGCTGCTCGATGTGCTTGCGGAACTCCTGCCATTCCTGGTCGTCCAGCTTGCCGTCATGGTTGGCATCGAAGCGGTCAACGAAGGGAGGGCGTTGCAAGTTTCCGCCGGGGCCGCCTGGCCTCCCGAATCCGCGAGGGCCTCGCGGTGCACCGGGGGCGCCTGGTTCGGCAAAGGCGCGAGGGCCACGTGGGCCTTGAGGCCCTTGCGGACCTGCAAATCCGGGTTGGCCGGACGGCCGGCCCGGGGCACGGTCTGCGCCGGGTTCAGGACGGGGGCCGCGCTGTTGGAGTCCGGGTTCCTGGGGCCCGCGACGGCCCTGAACGCCTCGTCGTTCCGCCAGGCGTGTGCGGCCCTGGTCCCATTCGGTCCGGTCGATCACGCCATCGTGATTGGCATCGAGTTGATCGAACACGGGGCGCCGGGCTTCGCCCGGCGGGGGTTCATTCTCCGCGGCGCGGAGCGTGAGGGTCCCCAAGCCGAGGAGGACACTGGTGATCATGAGCGTGGTTTTCATCATGGTTCTTTCTGGATGGGATTCCCCGCCGGCCGGCCCCGCGGCAGGGAGGTTCCTGGTGATGGATGTTCTCAAGGTGTGGCCGGGCCACGTCCGGGCGCAGCGGTGTGCCGGACGTGTTGGTGTTCGGGTGAGCTCGATGGGGACCAGGTCAGCGGTCGCACCAACGAAGCGCACTCGAATCTTCATGCCCTCACCATACGGGTCCGGACCTTAAGCCGGCATGAAGGCACTCCCATTTTTTGAGGGGCGGGCTCCCTGCGACTTCATCCCAGATTAAGGTTGAAGCTGCCATGCTTTGCGGTTGAATGCGGACGCGCCACCGGGAAGGCGTGTCCGCGACAAGGTGCCTATGAGACTGCTGGTAGTGGAAGACGAGCCGGACCTGCTGAAGACGCTGGCCAAATCCTTGCGGGAGGAGGGGTATGCCGTGGACACAGCCATGGACGGGGTGGAAGGATTGAGCAAGGCCCGGGATTGGGACTATGACGCGGTGGTCCTGGACGTGCAATTGCCCGGCCTGGATGGCTGGGAGTTGTTGCGGCGCCTGCGCCAGAAGAGGAAGACGCCGGTGCTGATGCTGACGGCACGGGACACGTTGAATGATCGAGTGCGAGGCCTGGACACGGGAGCGGACGACTACCTGGTCAAGCCGTTTGAGCTCGAGGAACTCCTGGCCCGGTTGCGGGCCCTGATCCGGCGCGGTGCGGGACAGGGTGAGTCGAGCCTGCGTGTCGGAGAGGTGGTGGTGGACATGGCGGCGCGACGCGTAACCCGGGGCGGGGACGCCATCACCTTGACGGCGCGCGAGTATGCCCTGGTGGAATTCATGGTGCTGCATCGGGGGAAGGTGGTGACCCGCACCATGCTCTACGAGCACCTGTTCGACGAGGACGACAACACGCTTTCCAATCTTTTGGATGTGCACGTATCCAACGTGCGGAAGAAGCTGGGTCACGACTTCATCACCACCCGCCGCGGGCATGGTTATAGCATCGAATGAAAGGTTTCACGCGGTCCCTTCGCTGGCAGGTCCAGGCGTGGCACGGTGCCATCCTGCTGGCGGTCCTGTCGGCTTTCGGCAGCATGGCGCTGCTCATCTCGCGCGACACGGCAATGCGCCGGGTCGATCAGCAGTTGCAACGCTACACCATGGCGGTGGTGATCCAGTATGTGCCGCGCGGATTTCGGGGGTTTGGCCGGGGCGGCCCCGGGGGGCCGGGGCCCGAGTCCGGGCCTGGACGGGCTCGTCCGTTCCCGCCTGAACCGAGAAGAGGTCCCCCCAACCTGTTGTTGCCGCCCGAGGAAGGGGCGGACCCGCAGTTCGAGGAGCTTGAACTGGACACCATTTACTACCGGGTTTGGAGCCCGGACGGGGAGGTGGTGACCAGTTCAACGACCATCCCGGAGGCGCTTCCGGATGTGGAGGCCCTGCTACAATCCAAAACCCAGACGTCGCAACGCGGCATCTACCGAGAGTCGCTGCGCGTCACGCCATCCGGCTTCCTGATCCTGGTTGGCCACAACATGGAGGTGGAGCTGGCCGCCCTGCGACGCCTGGCCTGGTCCCTGGCGGCGGCAGGCGGGTCGGTCCTCTTTCTTGGATTGGCGGGCGGATGGTGGCTTTCCACACGCGCCATCCGGCCGATTCGCAGCATCAGCGCCGCCGCCGAACGCATTGCGGCCGGCAACTTGGCCGAGCGGATTGATACGGCGGGCACTCAGAATGAACTGAGCGAACTGGCCCGCGTCCTGAACACCACCTTTGATCGCTTGCAGGCTTCCTTTGCCCGGCAAGCCCGGTTCACCGCCGATGCCTCTCATGAATTGCGCACGCCGGTCACGGTCATTCTCACCCAATCCCAATCGGCCCTGAAACAGGAACGTTCCCCGGAGGAGTATCGTGAGGCGCTGGACGACTGCCAGCGCGCGGCCCGGCGGATGCGGGGGATCATTGAACAGATGCTGGTGCTGGCGCGCCAGGATGCCGGGGAGGCGGATCGTCAGCTTCGACAGTTTGATCTGGCCGAGGTGACGCGCGAGGCGACGGCGCTGTTGGAGTCCCTGGCCGGGGCCAAGGATGTGACGTTGCACCTTGACTTGAAGCCGGTCGGTTTGAAGGGGGACCCGGAACGGCTGGCGCTGGTGGTGAGCAACCTGGTCGGCAACGCGATCCATTACAATCGTTCAGGCGGAGACGTCTGGGTGGAAACGCGGGATGTGGGGGGCAGCGCCTCTTTGGTGGTGCGGGACACCGGACCCGGCATCCATGAGGCGGATTTGCCGCGCATCTTCGATCGATTCTACCGGGCCGAGCTTGCACGTTCGCGTGCCGAAGGACGGTCTGGATTGGGGCTGGCCATCTGCAAATCCATCGTCGAAGCGCATGGCGGCACGATTGAGGTGCGGAGCCGGGAAGGGGAGGGGAGCGTGTTCACGGTGATGCTCCCGGTCGCGTGAGTGGGGGGAGAGGGCAACGCTGGAGCCCCTCCCGCGGGCGCGATTATAAGTGGGTGACCCAAAGGAGTAAGAGCACGAACCAAAGCTATCCTTTACCCGAAATGAACGACCAACATGTTGTCGTTTTGCCGGGCCCCTCACCCCGGCCCTCTCCCGGCGGGAGAGGCCTGCGATGAGCTCAGTCGAGCGGAGGCCCGTCATCTCCGCGGAGAGAGGCTGCTGTCCTGATCCCTATACCCTGGGGTGGCATGCTGTTCCCTCTCCCCCTGGGAGAGGGTCAGGGTGAGGGGCCTTTGATGGGGTGCGATGTAGAGTGCTCTGGCCGCCCTTGTTTCACCTTGTGTCGCACCCCGCTGCGCAGCCTTCTTTCCCCAATCGCATCTGGGGAATGCCTTATTCTTTCTCCGTTCCTAAACGAGCGGTTGAATGGCATCCCAGCATCAGCCCTTTCCAATCACACCCAGCCCCCGGAGCCTGCCTCCTGCGTTGACCACGGATGGGGCTTCGCCCCATGCTGGCGCCACTGCGTTATGAAGCCCCTGGCCCTATTGCTGTTGCTCATGCTGGCGTGCGGTGACTGCCTGCACGCTCAGGCTCCGTATCCCCAGCCTCGTCCCGCCTCGGACCCTCCCGCTCCGGTGGAGCTGCCTCTTCAGCCTGAGAAAGGCGCCACGATCGCGCTTGTCGGCAACATGCTGGGCGAGCGCATGCTTTACTTCGGTTACTTCGAGACGGCGCTGCACCAGCGATTCCCGGACCGTCGGCTGACTTTGCGAAACCTCTGCAATCCGGGCGACACCCCGGGGTTCCGGCCTCACCCGAGCCGGACCAATCAATGGGCCTTTCCCGGAGCGGAGCAGTTTCATCCGGAGCTCTCGACGCATCTTGGCATCGGGCATTACCCAAGCCCGGATGAGTGGCTGACCGAGGTCAAGGCGGACATCGTGTTGGGCATGTTTGGATTCAATGAATCGTTCGATGGGGTCGAGGGCGTCGGGCGGTTCAAGGCCGAGCTGGCGGCCTGGGTGGATCACGTCCAGTCTCGGGCCTACAACGGCCGCCAGGCGCCCCGCGTGGTCTTGGTCACGCCGATCGCCTTCGAGGATCGGACCGATGCCTATGACCTCCCCGACGGCACCGAGGAGAACCTCCGCCTGCACGCGTATTCTGGTGCCGTACTGGAAGTGGCCGGGGAGAAGCGGGTGGGGGCGATGGATCTATTCTCGCTGACCCACGACTGGTTCAGCCAGGCGGACCGCAAGTGGACGATCAACGGGTGTCACCTTGGCGAGGCCGGGTACGAGCGGCTGGCGCCGGTCCTGGTGGAACAACTGTTCGGACCCGGCGCAACCGCTTCCAGCGCCAATGCCGCGGAACTGCGCGAGGCGGTGTTGGACAAGGATTGGTTTTGGTTCAACGACTACCGGATGCTCAACGGCGTTCACGCCTACGGCCGCCGATGGGCGCCGTATGGCAACGTGAATTACCCGGAGGAGATTGAGAAGATGCGCCAGATGACCCGGCTGCGCGATGAGCGCATCTGGGCATTGGCCGCGGGCGGGCGCAATCTTCCCGCGATCGCCGACCAGGCCACTCGCCCGCTGACGCCGATCGAGACGAACTACAAGCGGCCCATCCGGTTCCTGGACCGCGAGGAAGCCCTGGAGTCATTCACCATGCGGGAAGGGTTCAAGATCGAGCTATTCGCCTCGGAACGGGAGTTTCCCGACCTGCGCAACCCGGTGCAGATGTCCTTCGACAACCGGGGCCGCCTCTGGGTGGCGGTCATGCCCACCTACCCGCACTACAAGCCAGGCGGAGAACGGCCTCACGACAAGCTCATCATCCTTGAGGACGTGGACCATGACGGCCGGGCGGACCGGCAGAAGGTCTTTGCCGATGGCTTGAACCTGCCCATCGGGTTCGAGCTGGCGCCGGAGGGCGTGTATCTCTCCCAGGAACCGCACCTCTGCCTCCTGGTGGACGAGGATCACGATGATCGAGCCGACCGCATGGAGCGGTTGCTGACCGGGTTCGACACACACGACACGCACCACGCGATCTCCGCGTATGCAGCCGATGCTTCGGGCGCGTTCTACTTGTGCGAGGGGCGCTTTCTTCATTCACAAGTGGAGACGCCTTACGGGCCGCAGCGCATGACCGACGGGGGCGTCTGGCGCTTCGATCCGAATCGATGGCGGTTGGAGCGCTACAGCCAGTCCGACTACAACAATCCCTGGGCGGTGGCCTTTGATGACTGGGATCAGTGCTTCATATCCGATGCGTCGTCCGGACAGAATTGGTGGGGGCTGCCGGTATCGGCGAAGGTGTCGCATGGACAGGAGATTCCCAAGGTGGCGGAATTCGCGCCCAAGCGGTCGCGTCCGACCTCAGGCTCCGAGTTCGTCTCCTCGCGCCATTTCCCCGACGACCTGCAGGGGCATTTCCTCATCAACAACACCATCGGGTTCCTGGGCACCAGCCTGCACGACGTGTGGGAGGAGGGCTCCGGCTACTTCGGCAGTCATGCCGGGGACTTGGTCACCTCGAAGGATCCCAACTTCCGGCCCGTGGACCTCGAATTTGCGCCGGATGGATCCCTTTACATTGTGGACTGGCACAACCCCCTCATCGGCCACATGCAGCACAGCGCGCGGGATCCGAATCGGGATGTGGATCATGGACGCATTTATCGCGTGACCTATCCGTCCCGTCCCCTGGTGGAACCGGCCCGGATCGCCGATGCGGACATTCTGCAGTTGCTCGACAATCTCACACTGCCGGAGTACCGGAGCCGCTACCGAAGTCGTCGGGCACTGCGCGGTCGCCCGGCCTCGGAGGTGTTGCCCGCGGTGCAGGCGTGGGTGGCCTCGCTCGACCCGAAGGATCCCCGTTACGATCATCACCTCTGCGAGGCGCTTTGGGTGACCTGGGCGCAGAACGAGGTGGATGTGTCGTTGCTCCGGCAATGTTTGTCCGCCCAGTCCCATCAGGCGCGCGCGGCCGCGGCCCACGTGCTGCGTTACAACCATCGCCGCATCGCCGCCAGCACGCGCCTGCTCCTTCAGGCGGCCAACGATGTCCATCCCCGCGTCCGCCTCGAGGCCATCGTGGCCGCCTCCTGGATGGACAACCCGGACGGGGTCCGCATCGCGTTGGAAGCGTTGAAGCATCCGTTCGATCGCTGGATGGGGCCGGTCTTTCAACTAACCATGCAGGACACCCTCAAGGATGATCTGGAAGCCATGCTCGCCGCTGGTTCGCTGAAGCTGGCCGGCAACCCGCGAGCCCGGGATTATCTGGATGGCAAACTCGTGTTCGACGTCGCCACCGCCGATGCGAACAAGGCGTATGGCCCCACCGGCCCGTTGGCTGAGGCGCAACGAAAGGAATACGACGCGGGCCGCGAGGTGTTCCATCGTGATGGACATTGCGCCACCTGCCATCAACCGGATGGAAAAGGATTGCCCAACGCCTATCCGCCCCTCGTGGACAGTCCCTGGGTGCGGGACAACGAGCGGCTGCTCAAGATCGTGCTGCGCGGGTTGTGGGGGCCCATGGAAGTGAACGGCCAAACCTTCGACCCCGCCACCGGCGTCCCGCCCATGCCTGCCTTCGCTCCCCTCCTCAAGGATGAGGAGGTGGCCGCGGTGATTAATTACGTCCGCAACTCATTCGGCAATGAACACGCCTTCCTCACCGCCGCCGACGTGGCCCGCGTGCGGACCGCCACCAAGCATCGCCAGGACTTCTACATGGTCGAGGACCTGATGAAGGAACATCCGATCGAAGGCTGGCAGCAATGGAAATCCGCCGGAGGGACCACGAATCGGTTTGAGTGACCACCAAAAGGGAGAGATGGGCTTGGATGCGGGACCACGAAAGACACGAAGCACGCGAAATGGGAGGTGGGCATTGATGGAGGACCACGAAAGACACGAAAGACACGAAAGGGGAGGCTGGCTTGGATGGGGGGACCACGAAGGACACGAAAGACACGAAATGGGAGGTGGGCTTGGATGGGGGAACCACGAAAGACACGAAAGACACGAAATGGGAGGTGGGCTTTGATGGGGGGGTACGAAACTCACGAAATACGCGAAGGGGAACAGATGCGCATGAGTAGCCCGCAACATGCGGCGTTCAGCGTATGATGCGCTCAATCTCGGCGTTGGGATGGTGGGCGAAGTTGACGAGCAGGCCGAGCCTGTAACCACCGGCTTTCAGGTAGTTGTGGACCTGGGCCCGATGAATGTCGAGCAGGATGCTGACAGCCTTGAGTTCGACAATGATGGTTTGGTAACAGACGAAGTCCGGCTCGAAGGTTCTTTGCAACTGCTGCCCTTTGTAGGCAATGCCCAGGGACGGCTTTTCCAAGAACGGGATGCCTTGCAGTCCGAACTCGATGCCCATGCATTCCTGATACACGGATTCTGAAAATCCGCACCCCTTGTCGAGGTAAACCTGAAAGCATGCTCCATTAATGCGATAACATTCCTCCTTGTATAGGATCTCGGCCACGCAAACCTCCTTCGTGTGATGGGATGCTCCACTGCAATCCCGACGACCTCATCCTGGTTTGATCGCGAGTCTGTTGCAAGAACGAACGATGGTCCTGCTACAAACTTCCAAACCACAATTGCAACGCCCTCTACGAAACTCAGTTCACCCCTTAAACCAACCGTGTCCTTCATGGTCAGCCAACCCCTCTTCCCCTTTCGTGGCTTTCGTGTTTTTCGTGGTCAATCAAGCCCCTTTCCGCATTCGTGACTTTCGCGTCTTTCGTGGTCAATCAAGCGCCCTTCCCCTTTCGTGACTTTCGCGTCTTTCGTGGTCAATCAAGCGCCCTTCCCCTTTCGTGACTTTCGCGTCTTTCATGGTCAATCAAGCGCCCTTCCCCTTTCGTGGCTTTCGTGTTTTTCGTGGTCAATCAAGCCCCTTTCCCCTTTCGTGACTTTCGTGTTTTTCGTGGTCAATCAAGCCCCCTTCCCATCCCTTGCCTTTCGTGGTCCCGAGGGCTTGCCCGGGGGTGGGTGGGCTTGCTAGCCTGAGGCTTCGCAACACCCAATCGATTCGAGAGACGACACCATGAAGATTATCAGCGCTGAAGAGGTGCATGCCGCGCTTAGTTATCCCGGGCTCATTGACGCCCTGCAGGAAGCCTACGCCAAGGAATTCACCATGCCGCCGCGCAAGGTTTTTCTGCTTGATGACAAGGGGGACAATCACGATGCCTTTGCCCTGCTGCCCTCCTGGAACGACAGCCTGATCGGCGTCAAGGCCTTCACCTATTTTCCCGACAATCCGCGGCCGAAATACCAGTCGCTTTACTCGAAGATTTTGCTGTTTGACCGGCAGCACGGGGAGCCGCTGGCGCTTGTGGACGGGGCCAGCGTCACTTTCTGGCGCACGGCGGGCATTTCCGGATTGGCTTCGAGACTGTTGGCGCGCGAAGACTCGGAGGCGCTTCTCCTGTTGGGCACGGGCAATCTGGCGCCCTACATCATCCGCGCCCAGGCCAGCGTCCGGCCGTTGAAACGCGTACTGGTCTGGGGACGGACGCCGGCGCACGTGGACAAGGTGGTGCGTCAGATGGGAAAGGAGCTTGCGGGGATCGAGGTGTCGGCGGCCAGGGACATTGCCTCGGCGTGCGGTCAGGCGGACATCGTGGTCAGCGCGACGGGATCCCACGAGCCATTGGTCAAGGGGGAATGGATCCGGCCGGGCACGCACACCGATTTCATCGGCAACCATCATGCCACCAAGCGCGAGTGCGACACCGCCTTGATTCTCAAGTCCAAGGTGTATGCCGATAGCCGTGACAATTGCTTTCGCGAAGCGGGCGAAATCCTGGTTCCGATGTCCGAGGGGGTCTTCAAGGAGTCGGACGTGGTGGGGCAATTGACGGAGATGTGCGCCGGGACCGTGCCCTTGCGGACGAGCCGCGAGGAGATCACGCTCTTCAAGTCGATCGGCATGGCGCTGAGCGATCTGGTCGGGGCTGGCTTCGCCTACCACGCCGCCGTGAAGGGATGAGTCACCATCCGTTGCGTCTTCGCGCCTTGGCGGGACGCCTCCTATTTCCATCATGAAGTAGCCGCCGAGGTGACGAGGCGGTTTCGGGTGGCTGAGCGAATGCGCCTTCCGCCTCCTGATGTCGGCGACTGCCTGCCCTTGATGTGTTCTTGAAAGGCCTCCTACCCTCGGGGGCGCGTCTTGATGCTGCCGTGGATGATCCGGAGGATGCGCTCCCGTTCCTCGCCCACCAGCGGCAGACGCGGCGCGCGCACCGTTTCCTTCCCGTACCCCACCTCGGCCACGGCCAGCTTGATGTATTGCACCAGTTTCGGGTGGCTGTCGAAATGAAGCATGGGCATGTACCAACGGTAGATCTCCAGTCCGCGCTTGTAATCCCCGGACGAGACGGCGTCCCACATCATGCGGTTTTCCTTGGGGAACGCATCCACCAAGCCGGAGATCCAGCCGGTGCAGCCGAGCATCACGCTTTCCAGCGCCACGTCGTCCAGCCCGGAAAAGAGGATGAATCGATCACCGAGCGCATTGTGCAGGTCGGTGATGCGGCGGACATCGCCGGAGGCTTCCTTGATGCAGACGATGTTTTCCACATCCGCCATGGCCCGGAACATGTCCGGCGTGATATCGACGCGATACACGGGCGGGTTGTTGTAGCACATGATGGGCAGGCGTGTGGCGCCGGCCACCGCGCGGAAATGATGCACGGTCTCTCTGGCGTCCGCGCTATAGACCATGGCGGGCAGGACCATCAACCCGTCCGCGCCGGCGGCTTCGGCTGCCCGGGCCGTGGCGCAGGCGCCCTGCGTGGTGAACTCGGCCACACCGGAGAGCACCGGGACGCGCCCCTTCGCGACCTCCGCGGTGGCCTTGAGGACCTGCACTTTCTCGTCGAGCGAGAGGGAGCAGTTCTCCCCGATGGTGCCGAGCATGACGAGCCCGTGGATGCCGTGGTCAAGCAGGATCTCGACATGCTTCTGCGTGGCGGGCAGGTCCAGGGAATAGTCGTCCCTGAATTGGGTCGGGACGGCAGGATAGACACCTGCCCAATCGACGGTCATTGGCATGGCGGGTATGGCGGGATGGTTCGGCTCATTATTAGATAAGGAAGCACAGGCTAGGGAATGGCGGTCGGCGCGTCAAGGTGGGGGTGCGCCGTGGGACGGGCGGAACTTTGACCATTGATAAAGCCCGCGGGTCGAAGCGTTGTCGCCCCTCGACATGCCGGCTCCATCTTGCTCTTACGCTTACTCTTACTCCTACTCTGCGGAGGCGAGTAAGAGTAAGCGTAAGCGTAGGAGCAAGAACCTGTGCCCCAGGAGCCCGTGCCGACTTTGTCAACAGCCCTGCAGGCGGAACTTGGGGCAGAACGGCTCCCCATGAACCGGGACCCGACACGGGACACGTAGCCATCTCGTCGTCGCGGGATAAGGGGGTGGATCGTCACGTTACCCGTCACGAGTGAGTCCACCGCCTCACGGCGGTGGCTACGTGGCCGCTCCTGCTCGTGCTCGTAATCGTCATCGAGATGCCGGCTCCATGGCGCTGAACCATGATGGGTCATGCCAGCAGCGCGACCAACGCATCGATGGCCGGTGGCAGTGGGGCCTGCGCGTCGCCCGCGAACTGCCGGATCGCTGCGAGTTGATGGTGCCAGGTGAAGGCTCTTTCGGGAAGGAGCGCGTCCTCGACGCGGCCGGGAGGAGGCAGCCGATGCTCCACCGCCAGGGCGCGCCCGGTTTCCAGAACCGCTTCCAGGCAGGCGACGCGCGCTTCGTCATGGAAGCCGCCGCCCGCCAGGAGTCGTGCCATGTCAAGCTTGCGCCGGGCCTCGGCGCAGTGGGATGCCCGGGCGGAGGCTTGCGCCTTGGTCAGCGCGGGTTTGCCATCCACTTCGGCTTCGGCCGGATGCAGAGGGCGTGCCGCACGCGTGGTCTTGGCAATCAGACCCGCGTCGAGCAAGCGCTGCAAGGCGGCGTCGGTGGCGCGGTCCACGACTTCCAACCGGGTGGGGGCAAGCGGATCGGAGCGGTCGGGGCCGAAAAGGTCCGCATGCACCGGGTCGAGGCGCTTGCGCCACACTTCGGCTTCCTGCTGGACCACCACGTAGAGCACGGAGTGGTTCTGCCCATCCGGGTAACGCTCGTCGCACGTGGCCAGGGCGTTGCCGAGCAGGTCCGATGCGCGCTGCGCAAAGGCCGCGGAGCGGTCCGCAGGGAGGGGAGGCGGCTTGGGAACGCCGGCGGTGGCGGGCGCGGCTTCCATGATCTGGCTGAGCCGGGTGAGGAAGGCCTGGCGGCCGCCACGGAGTGGAATCTGGCGGAGGTCGCCCCGAAGGTCGAGCACGCCGTCGGAGAGCGCGGCCTTTTGGGCCAGGGTCGCCAGCATGCCATGCTCGATGGTGTTCTCGGAGACCAGGCGGATGACGGTGACGCAGCGGGTCTGGTGTTTGCGCCAGGCGCGCGCGGTGCGTTGCTCGAACTTGGCGGGATTCCAGGGAAGGTCGCAATGGATGACGACGCTCGCGTTCTGCAGGTTCAAGCCGGTGCTGCCGGAGTCGGTCGAGAGGAACACCCGGCATTGGGGGTCCTGCTTGAAGGCGTTGATCTCGGCGCGTCGCCGCCGTTGGGGGACCGTGCCGGTGTGCCATGCGAAGCCCAGGTCGAGCCGCCGGCAGAGGTCGCGCACGAGCTGCAGCATGCGCTCCCATTCGGAAAAGATGATGACCTTGGTGTCGGGATTGGCGCGGCATTCCTCCAGGATCTTTTCCAGCTCGGCGAGCTTGGGGCAGGTGGTGTCGTTTGGATCCAGGATGAACGGGGTGTCGCAGGTCATCCGCATCATGTTGAGGTGGCGGAGCAGCTTGTCCTGCTCGGCCTTGGTGAGCGGGCGCCTCTTGGAGATGGCCACGAGCCTGGCCACGACCCCTTCCAGTGAGCCGTAAAGGTCCTTCTGGACCGGGCTGAGCTGGACCATGTGGGTCTGGTCGGTCCGTTCGGGCAGCTCGGTTTCGACGTCGGACTTGCGGCGTCGGATCATGTAGGGCGCCACGCGCCGGTGCAGTTGTTCGAGGTTGACGTAAGCCTCCGGGCGGCCCCGTTCGTCCAGTTGGTAGAACTCGCGGTTGAAACGGAAGAGGGGGCCGAGGACGGTGGGATCAAGGAAGTCCATCAAGGAGTGCAGCTCGTCGATCCGGTTTTCGATGGGAGTGCCGGTGAGGACGAACGCGTACCGGCTGCGGAGCCGCTTGACCGCCTGGGTGGTGAGGGCGCTCCAGTTCTTGATCCGCTGCGCCTCGTCGAGCACCACGACATCCGGGCGAAGGCGCTCGTTGACCTCCAGGGAGTCGCGGAGCATCTGCTCATAGTTGACGATGGTGAAGAAGGAGGCGTTGTCGTAGGCCTGCCGCCGCCGCGCCCCCATCCCGTAAACAACCTGGAACGGCAGGCCGGTGAAGCGTTGGATCTGCTCCTCCCATTCGGTCTTGAGCGAGGCGGGCGTGACGACCAGGACCCGTTCGGCATTGCCCAGACGGTGAAGCAGCGCGCACGCGGCGATGGCCTGAATGGTCTTCCCCAGGCCCATCTCATCGGCGAGCAACGCGCGTTCGGTGAAGGCCAGGTGGAGCATGCCCTCCCGTTGGTAGGGGAACAGGGGAACCCGCGTCTCCTGGGCCGGCCATTCCCCCTGCTGCACCTTCTGCTCGTATTCGCGCCGCAGCCGCATGCGTTCCCTGGCCCGTTCCCGGGAGGCCAGCCACGGTGACACTTCCTGCGAGATGCGCAGATCCAAACGCTTGCCCTCCTGCAGACGGAGCAGGGCCGGCATCGCCTCCTCCGCCGTGCCTTGCCGCAACATGCCGCTCCGGTCAAACCAACGTCGGAGAGCGGCCGGGGGGCCGCCGTTGACGCGGGCCAGCCGCAGGGTGTCGTGGTCGGGATCGGGTATCACGTCCAGCCGGCCGGACACTGTCTTGGCCGCGGTGCGGAACAGGCGCTTGTGCCGGGACTCCAGCAGGAGCAGCACCGCCTCGATGTGCTTGCAGGTCCCCAGTTGGTTGATGCGGAAGTCCACGCATTCGCAGGCGAACCGGCGGGGCTGCAGGTCCCGGATCTCGACGTGATAGGTCATGCCGCTGCCGGAACGGACCTTGAAGTTGGAGAAGACCGGATGCCGCGGGTCGAGGTTCGTGATGCGAAAGGATTCCTGGCGGGCGCGCAGGCGCCGCTTGTTGATCTCATCCGTATCGGTTGTCCTCCAGTCGTGCGGACCGGGAACCTGAATGTTCTGGAAAGGTTTGGCTGCCACGGCCTGATTCCAAATCCATGCGGGGCCAAGGTCAATGGGATCTTGTGAACCAGTTCTTCGCAGGATGTTCGCAGGATGTTCGCAGGGTCGAGGCCGGTTGTTCTCTTCTTATGCACCGGCCCATCGGCGCAAGACGCTTGACAAAGTCGGCACGGGCGCCGGTGGCACAGGTTCTTGCTCCTACCCCTACTTGATGGATTCATGAGCACGCAATGTTGCACGAAGAATTCAAAGGCCCCTCACCCCCGCCCTCTCCCGCAGGGAAAGGGAGAATGGTCTTCCGCACGGAGAAAGGCTTCCGATCTGAACCCGTACCCTCCACGGGGCGCGCGGCTCCCTCTCCCTGCGGGAGAGGGCGGGGGTGAGGGGCCTTTTAGATGGTGTGGTGTAGGATGCTCTCCTCGACCATGGTTCACCTTGTGATCCAACCCGCTGCGCAGCCTTCCTTCCCCAGTAGCGTCCGGGGAATGACTTACTCTTATGACGCCTCCGCAGAGCAGGAGTAAGCGTAAGCGTAAGCGTAAGGTGAAACCGGCAAGTCTGACGGCGACAACGCCTCGACTCGCGGACTTTGTCAGCAGCCATGCCCATCGACGTGGAGTTTGCGCCTTGACGTTCGGATGGGACAACGACATGGTGGCACACACAACCTCCGGAACGGATTGGATCTATCTCAAGGTCGTGGTGCGTCGGGGATCGGGCGGGACCTTGACCAGCACCATTCAATTGCCGGCCCAGACTTCGCCTCAATCCGTCATCCAACTTCTGTTGCAGGAAGGGACCACCACCTGGCCATTGGGAAAACCCCGCAAGATCGCCCAGTTTGGGGAGGAGGATTACGTCCTGACCGTGGGTGCGGAGGCCGTGTCGGACCAGCGTGCCAAACTTCGATGGGCAGATCGTGCTGTGGCTCAACGCGACTGAAGTTCGCGGCAACATGTCCTGCGGATCCTCCCTCTCCGCGCCCCGGTCCAAAAACGCTCGACGCGGCATGCCGGCGAAGAGATGCTGATCCTCGCCCTCCTTGATCGACATGAAACGCCTCACTCGTCGCCGCTTTGTGATGCGCGGGGCCGCCGCGCTGGCCGCCCCGATGATCCTCCCCTCGCGCCTGTTTGGTGCCAATGCCCCGAGTCAGCAAATCACCATTGGCTGCATCGGCACGGGGGACCACGGCGTTCACCGCAACCTCAAGTCCTTCCTCGACCAATCCGACGCCCGCGTGCTGGCCGTGTGCGATGTGGATGCCAACCGCATGCGGGCCGCCAAGCAGTTGGTGGAACAACGCTACGGCAACCGTGACTGCGCGATGGCAGGGGATTTCCGCGAGATCCTCGCGCGGCCCGACATTGATGCCGTCATGATTTCCACGCCCGACCACTGGCATGCGCTGATCAGCGTGATGGCGTTGCGGGCTGGGAAGGACGTTCAGTGCGAGAAGCCAACGTTGACGATCGACGAGGGCAAGATCCTGGTCCGGGAAGTGCGCCGGCGCAACAAGGTGTTCCAGACCAGCACCGAGGACCGGTCGGTGGTGGAGTATCACCGCATGGCCGAGTTGGTGCGGAACGGACGCGTCGGCAGGCTCCGGCGCATCGAGGTCATCCTCCCGCGCCAGCCAGGCGGACCGGGGGACCCGACGCCGCAGCCGGTTCCGCCCGAACTGGATTACGACATGTGGCTGGGACCGGCTCCCGAAGCCCCTTACACCAAGGACCGGGTGCACTCCAACTTCCGCTGGATCTGGGATTACTCGGGCGGAGTGATCTGTGATTGGGGTACACACCTGTTCGACACGGCGCAGTGGGCCAACGACACCGAGCGAAGCGGGCCGGTGGAGATCACCGGCACGGGCACGCATTGGGAAGGGGGACTCTTCGATACGGTCAAGGACTACGACGTGACATTTCGCTATGCCAACGGCGTGGTCATGACCTGCAAGCCGGGCAATCCAAGCATCAAGTTCATCGGGTCGGAGGGCTGGGTGGGCAACACCGGCTGGCGCGGCCCCGTCGAGGCAAGTTCCAAAGCCATCCTGGTTTCCAGAATTGGCGAGGAGGAGACGCGGCTGTACACCAACCCGGCCGGAGAGCACCGGGACTTCCTGGACGCGGTGAAGCGCCGCACGGACCCGTACTTCCCTGTGGATATCGGGCATCGCGTCTCGACCGTGTGCCACCTGGCCAACATTGCGATCAAGGTGGGGCACACGCTGCGCTGGGATCCAGAGGCGGAGGTGTTCCAGGACGACCCGGCGGCGACGGCCTACCTGAGGCGTGACATGCGCAAGCCGTGGGGGTCAGACTTGACTAATTGACTATCGGGGTCGGGGCCATCCAAGCCCCGACTCAAATAGTCAATTAGTCAAGTCTGACCCCTCCCTCTTCCTACAGGTCGCTGGCGAAGTGGGTGCGGATCTGGTGTTGGAGACGGGCCAGAACAGCCCGTAGTTCAAGGCGCAGCTGGCGCATTTCAAACACGTTGACCTCGTCCATCTCATCCGCGGACAGCGCCTCCTGCACACGTTCCTCCAGGGATATCCGTTCCTCGGGACGTTCCAGTTGATGGAGAAGGTCCCGAATCTGTTCGGCGAGATCCCTTGTCGCGGCGATGATGTCCAGAGCCTCGTCCGGGTGAAGGTCGCCCTGCTGGGTCCGTGCGAGGAGTTCGCATTCGAAGACGCGGCAGCATCCGGGGCGGTGGGCGTAGATGGTGCAGCGCCGTCCGCCCAGGGCGGTGCAAGGCTGGACCAGGACGGGCTGGTCGCCGCCTTCATCCACTTCCACCCCGAGGTGTTCCATGCGGGCGGCTTCCTTGGCGCCATCCAGTTCCACATCGGCGAACAAGGTGCCGTCGCAGCACAGGCCGCACGTGGTGCAAAGGCGATCGGTCAGGCTGGGCGGCATAGGATGGCTTGGGCTACCGCAGGCGAGAATGGGTCTCCCGCCAAACCGGCGGGATCATGCCGGGGGGGACCGCGCAGATCAAGCTCGCCTGCGAGGGGGGGCGGGAGGCAGCCGCCGACGTCAGGAGGTGGTCGTTCCCATCTCGCCACGACTGGATCCACCTCCTGACGTCGGCGGCTACTTCGTCGGGGTTGCTGGATTTCAAGGGGAACCAAACTCGGCTACCACGTGCAGGGCATTGCCGGTTCCCAGGGTGATGCGCGGTTCCCGGCAGGCGATCTCACCAAAGGCATGACCGAGGAGGGGGAGCGGCCTTGATTCCCATTGGTCCAACTGCGGCTTGAGGAAGGGCATGGCCATCTTGCCCAGCATGCCGTGTCCGGAGCAGGTCAGGTTGGCCGGCCGGATGTTGAGTTGCGCGTCGAGATGCAGTTCGCCGTGCACGTCGATGGTTCCCTTCAGAAACGCCTTTCGGGCGTGAATGGAGAGCGTCAATCCAAGCGCGTTCGGGCCCAGCAGCCGCAGATCGATGCGACCCTGGTCCACGTGGATCTTGTGCCGGGCCACGGCCTGACGCAGCCCACCCAGCAGGAGCACCTCCAACTGCCCCGGCCCGACATCCACCACCGCGTGACCTTCGGATGCGGACACCAAGGCGAGCCATCGTTGCGCCTTGCCGTCGCGCAACACGGCCAACCGCAGGGAGCTGGCCCGGAGCTGCATGGCAAATTCGGCGTCCCCGGGCAGGTAGATCGGCGCGGCCTTGAAGTCGAGCCGTTGCAGCGAAAGTTCCCGTTCCGTCGCCTGGATGGCTTCCGGCAAGGGGGGTGACCGGTCCATGTCCACGCGGACAAAGCTCAGGTCGATGGCCAGAGTCTTGAGCGCCTCAAGGTCTCCCTCCACGGTGACGTGCTCGTCGGCACGCGGCAGATGGAAGTAGTCGCGGAATCCGGCGAGAAGATGGTGTCGGAGCGCCTCGGCGCTGCTGAGTGGATCGGGTCCGCGAAGGGGGAGCATGGGGGGAAGATCGGAATGTGCCAGTGGGGTATGGGATGTGCGTTGTGGGGCGGGCGGTCGATCTTCGGCGGTCAAGTCCTCAGGCAAGCAGGCCTTGCACGACCTCGCCGTGGACATCGGTCAGCCGGAAGTCGCGTCCCTGGAAACGAAAGGTGAGCTTCTCGTGGTCGATCCCGAGGCAGTGCAGGAGGGTGGCGTTCATGTCATGCACATGCACGGGGTCCTGGACGATGTTGTAGCAGAAATCGTCGGTGACGCCGTATTCGACGCCGCCCTTGAAGCCGCCCCCAGCGGCCCAGATGGTGAAGCAACGGGGGTGATGATCGCGGCCGTAGTTGGGGTTGTCGATGTTGCCCTGCACGTAGCTGGTGCGCCCGAACTCGCCGCCCCAGATGACCAGCGTCTCCTCCAGCAGCCCGCGCTGCTTGAGGTCCTTGATGAGGGCGGCCCCGGGCTGGTCCACGTCGTGGCACTGCTTGGGCAGGTGATCGGCAAGGTTGCTGTGCTGGTCCCAGCCGCGGTGGTAGAGCTGTACGAAGCGCACGCCGCGTTCGCTGAGGCGGCGGGCCAGGAGGGCGTTGGCCGCGAAGGTGCCGGGCCGGTGCACCTCGGGCCCGTACATGTCGAGGATTTCCTTGGGTTCACTCTCGATGTTCATGAGGTCTGGCACGGAGGCCTGCATGCGGTAGGCCATCTCGTACTGGGCGATGCGCGTGGTGATCTCCGGGTCGCCGAGGCGGTCATGACTGGCCTGGTTGAGCTCGGCAAGGCTGTCGAGCATCTCCCGCCGGGAGGCGGTGTCCACCCCGGGTGGGTTGGTGAGGTGGAGCACGGGGTCACCCTGGCTGCGGAACTTGATGCCCTGGTGGCTGGAGGGAAGGAAGCCGTTGCCCCAGAGGCGGGAGAAGAGGGGTTGATCAGTCAGGTTGCCCGAGCCCTGGGAGATGAGAACGACGAAGGCGGGCAGGTTTTGGTTTTCGCTGCCGAGGCCGTAGCTGAGCCAGGAGCCGAGGCAGGGGCGCCCGGGTTGTTCACTCCCGGTCTGGATGAAGGTGATGGCCGGGTCATGATTGATGGCCTCGGTGTGGAGAGACTTGATGACGGCGATATCATCCACGATCCCGCCTGTGTGGGGGAGCAGTTCACTCAACCAGCGCCCCGACCGGCCGTGCTGCTGGAACGTGAATTTCGAGGCGGCGACGGGGAAGCGGCTTTGCCCGGCGGTCATGCCGGTGATGCGTTGGCCCATGCGCACGGAGGCGGGAAGTTCCTGGCCGTGGTGCGCCTGCATGGCCGGCTTGTGATCGAACAGGTCGATGTGGGACGGTGCTCCGGATTGGTGTAGATAGATCACCCGCTTGGCCTTGGCGGGCAGATGCAACCGGCCGAGGACGCCGCCGTCCGCAAGCAGCCGTGGGTTGAGCAGGGACGCCAGGGCGACCGTGCCGATGCCGGTGGCAGTCCGGCCAAGGAACTGTCGCCGGGTCAGGAGCAGTTCGCGCTCGCGCAGGGGATTCATGCAGCAGGGGAATTCAAATTTGAGATTCGAGATTCGAAATGGGGTGTGGGCGGAGGGTTTCAGCCTTTGGTGATGGTCTCGTCGAGGTTGAGGATGGTGGCGGCGACGTTGGTCCAGGCGGCCAGTTCGACGGTGTCGAGGTGGGTGTTGCGCGGTGCGTCGCCCACCTGGAGCAGTTCGGCGGCTTCGTCGGGTGCGGCGGCGAATCGACGGCGCTGGCGCTCGAACAATTCCAGGAGGATCGCCTCCTCCCGTTCCGTGGGCTGGCGGGCGGTGGCGAGGCGGAAGGCGAAGCGCATGCGTTCCCCGGGGGTGGCGCCTCCCTCGATCATGATGCGTTCAGCCAGCTTGCGCGCGGCCTCGACGTAGGTCGGGTCGTTGAGCAGGACCAGCGACTGCAGCGGCGTGCTGGTGCGGGCCCGTTGCACGACGCACGTCTCGCGGTCCGGCGCATCGAAGGTCTGCAGCGAGGGCGGCGGGCAGGTGCGCTTCCAGAAGGTGTACATGCTGCGGCGATAGAGATCCTTGCCTTCACTTTGCACAAAGGTCTGGGCCGACCAGTTGCCGGAGTCCTTGCGCTGGGACAGCTCCTGCCAGAGACCGGGGGGCTGGTAGGGATAGACACTGGGCCCGCCGAACTCACCGTTGAGCAGGCCGCTGATGGCGAGCGCGTTGTCGCGGATTTCCTCCGCGGAAAGGCGGAAGCGCGGGCCGCGCGCGTAGAGCCGGTTGTAGGGATCCACGTCGAGCAAATCGGGTGTCACGCGCGCGTCCTGGCGATAGGTGGCGGAAGTGACGAGCAGTCGCATCATGTGTTTGACATCCCAGCCGGACTGGATGAACTCGGTGGCCAGCCAGTCGAGCAATTCGGGATGCGTGGGCCATTCCGCCTGGGACCCGAAATCGTTCGCCGTCTTCACGATCCCGGTGCCATACACCATGGCCCAGAACCGGTTGACCGTGACGCGCGACATGAGCGGGTGATCGGGATGGACGAGCCATTGGGCAAGGCCGAGCCGGTTGCGCGGGGCGTTGTCGGGCCACGCCGGGGCCAGGCTGGCCGGCACGTGCGGTTCCACCTTGTCCCCGTGAATGTTGTATTGGCCGCGCACCAGGATGAAGGTGTCCCGGGGCTTGTCCATCTGGGCCATGACCATGGAGGTGGGGATGCGGCGCTCGCGTTCGGACTTCTCCTTTTCCAGGGCTGCCAAGGCCTCCTTGAACTGGCGGAACGTGGGGGAATGGGTTTCACGGTAATAGGCGGCGAGCGTGCCGGCCTGATCGGAGGAACGTTGGTCGGGAGCGGTTTGAAGGATGGCCGCGATGTGGGCCGGCAGTTCCCCTTCGCCCGCCTTGGGGTCGCCGGAAACGGCCAGGCGCACCCGGCCGAGGCTGTGCTGGTCGAGGGTCTGATAGCGGAGGCTGATGCGCAGGCGGGTGCCGCCTTCGAAGCCGAAAGGTTCGTCGGCGACCAGCCAGGCCGTGCCGGGCTTGTGCCGCTCGGGGGCGTCGATGGCCCAGCCCGTGTCGTCCTTGCCGTCGATGAGCCCGCCCACCTCGTAATTCTTCTGGGAGTAATCCGCGGAGGCACGCACGAACCGGACGTTGCGGCGCTGCGGGGGGTCGCCTGCGGATTCCGCCTCCAGCGTGACTTCGGACAGGACGAAGCTGGCGTTGCCGGCGCGGCCCGGGCCGGTGTGGGGAAGGGACGGGTCGGGCATGGTCTCCAGACGGAGCGCGTGGATCTGCGACAGGGGGGAAAGGGCGATGATCTCGTGGACATCGCGCCTCGGGTTGTCGCCACTGGCGAGGATGGACTGGTCTTCCTGCGTGGTGAGGGTGGCGCCGGCGGCGGAGTTGAGGGATTCAGGTCGGAGCGACTGCCAGCGTTGGGATAGGGAGGCGGCGCCGGACTGTTCCCACTCGGCCTGTTCGCGGTCCGCCTGGGACCCGGCTTGTTCGAGGCGCTGTCGGGCGTCCCGGATGGCTGTGTCGAGCCGTTGCAACTCGGTCGTGTCCTCCGCAGACGGCACCTTGACCAGTGGGGTGGCGTTGCCATTGCGGCCGTCGAGGCCGTTTTCCGGGACGGCGTTGAAGAAGGCGTAGAAGCTGTAGAAATCCTTTTGCGAGATCGGGTCGAACTTGTGGTCATGACACTGGGCGCAGCCCATGGTCAGGCCGAGGAAGACGGTGGAGGTGGTGTTGATGCGGTCGATGATGTAGTGGGTGAGGTATTCCTCGGGGATGGCGCCGCCCTCGAAATTGATCATGCTGTTCCGGTTGAACCCCGTGGCGACCTTCTGGGCGAGGGTGGCGTCGGGCAGGAGGTCGCCCGCGAGTTGTTCCAGGGTGAACTGGTCGTATGGCTTGTTGTCGTTGAACGCCTGGATCACCCACTCCCGCCACTTCCACATGTCCCGCCCGGAGTCCAGGTGGTAGCCGTGAGTGTCGGCGTAGCGCGCGAGGTCCAGCCAGTGCATGGCCAACTTTTCACCGTAGCGCGGCGAGTCCAGCAGCCGGTTGACGAGTTTGTCGTAGGCCTCCGGTGAGGAGTCGGCCAGGAAGGCGTCGATCTCCTCGGGCGTCGGCGGCAATCCGGTCAGGTCGAAGCTGGCGCGGCGGATCAGGGTTTCCTTGGGCGCATGCGGCGCCGGTTCCAGGCCGGCCTTTTCGATCCGGGCCAGGATGAAGCGGTCCACGTCGTTGCGCGGCCAATCCTCGTGTTCCACCCCGGGCAGGGCGGGGCGTGTCGGCTTGATGAAGGCCCAGTGCCCCTGCCAGGGCGCGCCCTGGTCGATCCATTTCCCGAGGAGCTCGACTTCGTGCGGGGTCAGGACTTTCTTGGTTTCCGCCGGTGGCATGTGGTCGTCGGGATCCTGGGTGGTGATGCGGGACCACAGTTCGCTTTCGGCGCGGTTGCCGGGCTGGATGACCCCGGGCGCGCCATCCGTGCCGAGGGCTCCCTCCTGGGTGTCCAGGCGCAGCTTGGCCTTGCGGGTGCGCGCGTCCGGTCCGTGGCAGGCGTAGCACTTGTCCGAAAGGATGGGGCGGATGTCGCGATTGAAGTCGATGGCGGCATCCGCGCCCTGGAGCGGATCAGGCGCCAGGAGCGCCAGCACCGCGATCTTCGCGCATGCTTGAACTGGCCAGTTGAATCGGAGCGTCATATCGGCTGGATGGGGAGGATGTGGTGAAAGCGGTGAAATGTCAGGTGAAAACCACGGACCCGGCATTGTGGACCACGAACTTCACGAAACACACGAAATGCAGGAGCGCTGTGGCGAGCTTGGGGACCGGCTCCTTCCGTCGGCGGCTACCTCTGAATGGCCGCCAGTTCGTCCTGGAGGCGTTTGACCACCTCCGGTTCCTTGAGCCAGAGGTTGTCGGTTTCGCCGGGGTCGCGTGCGAGGTGGTACAACTGGCCTTGGGGCCCGTCAGGCTCCGGACGGATGCGGGCCGGCTTGCTGAAGCCCCCCGAGCCGAGACCGTTGATGAGTTTCCACGGGCCGGAGCGAATCGTCATGGTGCCGTTGCCCGACGGAACCACCAGGGTGCGGCGGAGCGGTTGATCCTCCGGTTGGCGTCCGAGGAACACCGGCAACATGCTTGTGCTGTCCCGGGTCGCATCCGCCTCCAGATCCATTCCCGCAATCTCCGCGAAGGTGGCCAGCATGTCGGTGAAGCAAAGCAGTTGGGCGCTCTCGGTGCAGGGCCGCACCTTGCCCGGCCAGCGCACGATGAAGGGAATGCGGTGTCCGGCTTCCCAGGCGTCGGACTTCATGCCCCGCCATCCGCCGGCCGAGTCGTGCCCCAGGCGTTGGACATCCTCTTCGTACCAGGTGGGGCCGTTGTCCGAGCTGAAGAGCACGAGCGTGTTGCCTTCCATTCCGGCGGTGCGGAGCGCCTCCAGCACGCGTCCGATCATGGCGTCCACCATGACCATGAAGTCGCCGTAGAGCCCGGCCGGGCTTTTGCCGAGGAACTCGGCTGCAGGCAGCCACGGGGTGTGGGGCGCCGGGAAGGCGAGGTAGAGGAAGAGGGGGCGGTCATCATCCACGCGGGCACGCCGCTGGATGACCTGGATGGCCTCGTCCGTGAAGCGGGGCAGGACGTCCTGCAGTTTGAGATCGGGGGCGATGCCGCCGGAGCGCCAGAAGGCGCCCTGGATGGGGGACCATCCTTCGGTGTTGTTGGCTTCAATGTGGCGGGTGGGCGGTTGCACCGCCATGCGGTTGCGGATGTAGAAATAGGGCGGGATATCGGTCGAGGCGCGGATCCCGAGGAAGGAGTCGAAGCCGCGGTCCACGGGGCCGCCTGGAAGGGGCTGGTCATACCCGTTTTCCGCAAAGCCGAGGTGCCATTTCCCCACCATGGCCGTGTGGTACCCCGCACGACCGAGAACGGAGGCGATCGTGGGGCGTTCTTCCACGATGGTCGGCCGGGTTCGCCAAGCGTTGACATCGGCGCGGAACGGGTGCTGGCCGGTGAGGAGACCGTAGCGGGAAGGATGACACAAGGCGCCGGCGCTGTGGGCGTCGGTGAACCGCAAACCTTCGCGCGCCAGGCGGTCGATGTGGGGGGTGGCAATCCTGGACTTGGGGTTGTAGCAGCCGGGATCCCCATAGCCCATGTCATCGACCAGGATGAACAGGATGTTGGGGAGCGAGGCGGCGGACATGGAAAGGGCCAGGCCGGAGAGGAAGACCAGGAGCAGGCGGGTGAGGCGGGGCATGGGCCGAGGATGGGCGGGGCGAAGAGGGTTCGTCAAGGGGAAGGGCGATGCGGCAACATCAGGCGCAGGCCATGGGACCGTGAACCGAACCTCCCATCGGACCGATCCGACGAATCCGACCGATCGGTCCGATCAACAACGGTTCATGCGTGGCCATGGTTCATGGGGCCGGACCACACGCCAGGCTTCAGTGCCGGTATCATGTCATGAACCGTGTCACCGCGACGGGTGGTCTCGCACCCCTTACCAGGATCGAGGCTGGCGGCGGGTGACGTTGGCGAGGCAGCGGATGGCGCCGCCCATGTGGTAGATCTGGGAGACGTTCACCGTGCGGACCTCGAAGCCGAGCTCCCGGTAGGCGTTGATGGCGGCCTGGTCAAGGGTGGGCTGGTGATAGACGGGAAGGTAAACGATGTCCCGCCCGTCGCGATGCTCCATGAGGACGTTGTTGTAGGTGAGCATCCACTCCTTGAGGTCCTGCATGAGCGCGGGCAGGCGCCTTATTTCATAGCCCAGGGCGGCCAACTGGGCGGCGATGTCCTCGAGGGACGCGACGGCATCGGGCTCGGGCTGCACCTGGGTCTCATCCCAGGGCAGGGTGGTGGAGGAACTGGAAGTCTGCCCCGGGGGCGGTTTGGTTTGGCCCTGCTTGTAGAGGCGCAGGCCTGCCTCCAGATCGGCCACGAGCATCATCCGGTCCCGGAGGGGCGTGACATACATGTCGGCATGATCCCAGGGCACGGAGTGGTTGCGGTCCTTGAGGATGAAGGCGGGCATGCCAAATACCTGCTCCAAGGCCTGGGCCAGCTCGGTTTCGTTCCCGAATTTCTCGGTGTTTTCATCCAGCACATTGATGCCGGTGAAGAGGTGGTCGTCATTGACCACAAGATTGCCGCCCTCCAGTTGGAAGGAGACCAGCAGGGCGCCAGGCAAGTGTCCGGTGGGCCAGAGGATGGAGGTGATGAGGAGATCGTTTCGCTTGTCCTCCTCATAGCCCGCGACGGGGGACGGCACGAAGCTGCGGGCGGGGCTGCCGTCCAGCATCTGGCGGGCGATGCGCCGGTCGCGGGGCCAGAGAGAGAGGGTGCGGCCCACGTTGAAGAGGGCGACCTCACGATCGGCTTTTTCGGCAAGTGCAGCCCAGCGCCGCTCAAAATCCTCGATCGCCTCCTCCGAAGGACAAAACACCTTGAAGTTCACCTCCGGCGGCAGCTTGGCGAAGAGGTCCTCGTAAAAAGAACCCAGCATGCCCTCATCTTCCAGGGAGTAATGCAGGGTGATCTCGGCGATGGCTCCCCCGGTGTCGGCCAGCACGCGTTCGGTGCCCGGAATGGGGGCGGGAGGGGGCGGGACAAGGAATGGGGGTGTGGTGGCGACCAGGGTTTCCCGGGGGAGCGGGAAAGGTGTCGCCGGTTGGTGTCGCGATTGCCATTTCTTGTAGGCCCCCAGTGAGCCGAGCGCGGTGAGGAACAGCAGCAGGGCCGTGGTCAGTGTGGGCAGGGAACGGTTGGGTTGCCGGGAAAGGGGAGCAACGACAGGGGATTCCCCCGCGGTCCCTGGTGGCAAGGCGTCCGGGTCGGATCCCGGCTTGGGATGTGGTCGCTGCATACATCGCCCCCCGGGAAGAGGGGCAGCCCTCGCCTGCCGAACACGGGTGCCGGCTGCGGGCGGAGCATTCCTTACTCCCGAACGAAGCGGCCGTCAATGGGATCTTGCCGGAGCGAACCGGTACGAGCCTGGGCCTGGAGGCCGGCGGGCCCGGTGAAGGGATGAGCCTGCTCCATGAACCGGAGGATCCTAGTCAGCTTGGCGGGCCCATTCCGGAAGGCGGCTTGACGAGGGGGATGGGGCTGCGCTTAATCCTCGCGTCACCCTTGATGTCATGAAAAACGAACCTGCTTCCCTCACCAGTCGTCGGCACTTTCTCAAAACCTCCTCCGCCATGGCGGTGGCGGGCGGCCTGGCGCCCTATGTCCTTTCTCCGCGACTGCGCGGCGCCTCGCCGGGCGACACGCTCAAGGTGGGCCTGATCGGCTGCGGCGGGCGGGGCAATGGCGCGGCGGCCCAGGCATTGAGCGCGGACAACAGCGTGGCCCTGACGGCGATGGGCGACGCGTTCGAGGACCGCCTCAAGTCCAGTCTCGGTTCCCTCAAGGCGACGGCCGGCGACAAGGTGATGGTCGAACCCGAACACCAGTATGTCGGGTTGGACGCCTACCAGAAGGTCATCGACAGCGGCGTGGACGTCGTCATCCTGGCCACCCCTCCCGGATTTCGTCCGCAACACCTCAAGGCCGCCGTTGACGCGGGCAAGCACATCTTCTGTGAGAAACCGATGGCCACCGATGCGCCCGGAGTGCGTTCGGTGCTGGAGTCGGTCAAGGAAGCCAAGCGGAAGAATCTGGCCCTGGTGGCGGGCTTCTGCTGGCGATATGACTATGCGCGCCGCGAGATCTACCAGCGCATCGCCGACGGGGCCATCGGGGAGGTGCGCGCGGTCTATGCCACGTTCTACACCGGCCCGGTCAAGCCGATGCCGCCGGCCGACCAGCGCCCGGACGGGATGGGCGACCTGGAGTGGCAGGTGCGCAACTGGTACAACTTCACATGGCTGGGCGGGGATGGCCTCGTCGAGCAGGCCGTGCACAGCGCGGACAAGATCGGCTGGGTCATGGACGAGGAACCGCCGCTCAAGGTGGTGGCGGTCGGCGGCCGGCAGGTCTCCAACAACGAGGGGAACATCTATGACCACGTCGAGGTGAATTACGAGTATCCGAACGGTGTGCGCGCCTTCCTGGGCTGCCGCCAGATCAGCGGCTGCTACAACCAGAACGCCGACTACGTCATCGGCGCCGAAGGGGAGGCCACCATCGGGGTGCGTCCCCAGCCCACCCTGAGCGGCAAGACCACCTGGCGCTATTCGGGTCCGGGCAACAACATGTACCAGACCGAGCACGATGAATTGTTCGCCTCCATCCGCAAGGGCGAGCCGATCAATGACGGTGTGCGCATGGCCCGCAGCACCATGCTCGCCATCATGGGACGCATGGCCGCCTACACCGGCCAGGAGATCACCTGGGAACAAGCCATGGAGTCCCAGGAACAGCTCGTGCCGGACAACCTGAGCTGGGACATGAAGCTGCCCATCCGCCCCATGGCCATCCCGGGCAAGACCAAATTGGTCTGAGGCGGGTCAACGCTCAACGTTCAACGTTCAACGCTCAGGGCGTGATCAAAAGTGGGTGACCCAATGGAGCAGGAGTATGAGTAAGAGTAAGAATGGCTACCTTGCTCTTGCCCTTTACCCGAAAAGAACGACCAACATGTTGTCGTTTTGCCGGGCCCCTCACCCCAGCCCTCTCCCGGCGGGAGAGGGAGTATCGTCTTCCGGACGGAGAAAGGCTTCCGATCTGAACCCATACCCTCCACGGGGCTTGCGGCTCCCTCTCCCGCCGGGAGAGGGTTGGGGTGAGGGGCCTTTGATGGGGTGCGATGTAGGGTGCTCTCCTCGCCCATGGTTCACCTTGTGTCGCCATCCGCTGCGCAGCCTTCTTTCTCCAGCAGTGTCTGGGGAATGACCTATTCTCACCCATGCTCTAACTCCGTTCCCAAACCAGCGGTTGAATGGGATCCCAGCATCACGAATTTCCAATCACACCCCATCGCTCAACGCCCCTTTTTCTTGCCTGTCCAAATTCCGAGCGGCTAATCTGCACCCGTCATACTCGGGAATTTGCACCTGATGAAATCCATGCTTCGCCCTGCCTTGGGGCTGGCGGTGTGCGCGGGCCTGCTCGGCTGCGGCCCCAGCGACCCCGCCACGACCCGGGACACGTCTTCCGGGCAAGTCTCCACCCAGCCGGCCTCCCGCGGCACCATCGGCGTCTCGCTGCTGACGCTGGACAATCCCTTCTTCAAGGTCATCGGGGACCACATCACTGCGGAGGGGCGCAAGCACGGCTACGACACCATCGTGGTCAGCGGGGACAAGGACGTGGCCAAGCAGAGCAACCAGGTGAAGGATTTCATCGTGAAGAAGGTGGCGGCGATCGTCCTGAGCCCGTGCGATTCGAAGTCGATCATCCCGGTCATTCAGGAAGCCAACCGGGCGGCGATCCCGGTCTTCACCGTGGACATTCCCTGCAACGAACCGGGGGTGCAGATCGTGACGCAGATTGCCACCGACAATTATGGCGGCGGCAAGGAGGCCGGCCGGGCCATGATCGAGGCGCTGGGCGAGGCGGGCGGCAAGGTGGCCATCCTGCACTTCAAGCAGGCGGAGTCGTGTCTGTTGCGTGTGAAGGGATTTCGCGAGGTGATCGACGCCCACAACACCTCCGGAGCCGCCCGCATCGAGATGGTGACGGAACTGGAAAGCGGCGGGGACAAGGCGCAGGGCCTGAAGGCCGCGGAGGATGCCCTCCAGGCGCATCCGGAACTGCGCGGGATTTTCGCCATCAACGACCCGTCCGCCCTCGGGGCCCGCGCGGCGCTGGAGAAGGCGGGCAAGACCGATCAGGTGGTGTTGATCGGGTTCGACGGCCAACCGGAAGGCAAGCAGGCGATCAAGGAAGGCAAGATCTACGCCGACCCGATCCAATTCCCCGACAAGATGGGGGTCGAGGTGGTGCGGGCCATCGTGAAGCATTCCAAGGGCGAGACCCTGCCGCCGCAGATGCTCATTCCGACCCAGCTCTACCGGCAGGCGGACGCCCTGGCGGACCCGAGCTTGCGTTGAGCAACGCCTGAACTCTCCCGACGTCTTGGCACCTGGCACCTGGCACTTGGCACCTGGGCCCGCTTGGCGACCGAGCTGCCTAAAGGCAGGACTACAAACGCGGACCGATGCGTTTGTAGTTCTGGCTTTAGCCAGTCCGAGCCAGTATAGGAGCGAGCACGAGCACAAGCACGAACAGGGGAGAGCCCTCTCCATTTGCAGGATTCGAGTAAGGCCGCTACTCCATGCCCAGCCCTGACATGAATCAACCACGCCCCCTCCTGGAGATGCGGGGTGTGAGTAAATCCTTCCCCGGCGTGCAGGCCCTGCAGGAGGTGAGTCTCACTCTGGGACGTGGGGAGGTGTTGGCGTTGCTGGGGGAGAATGGCGCGGGGAAAAGCACGCTCATGAAGATCCTGGGCGGGGCGCACCGGCCCGATGCCGGGGAGATTCGACTGGATGGGGACCGGGTCGAGATGGACTCGCCTCACACCGCCCAGGCTCTCGGGATTGCGGTCATCTATCAGGAGTTCAACCTCGTTCCCGGCCTTAACGCGGTGGAGAACATCTTCCTGGGCCGGGAACCCGTGCGTGCCGGTTTTGTTCGCAAGGGCGAGGAACGTGAGCGCGCCCGCGCCTTGTTCCGGCGCCTTGAGGTGGCGGTGGACCTGGACATGCCCTGCCGCCGGTTGACAGTGGCGCAGCAGCAAGTGGTGGAGATTGCCAAGGCCCTCAGCCTGAACGCGCGCGCGGTCGTCATGGATGAGCCCAGCGCCACGCTGACCACGCGCGAGGTGGAGAAACTCTTCGCCCTGGTGCGGGAACTCCAGTCCCAGGGCATCGGCGTCATCTACATCAGCCATCGACTGGAGGAGGTCTTCGCCATCGCGGACCGGGTCACGGTGCTGCGTGATGGGCGTCATGTGGCGGATCGTCCCGTGCCGGGGTTGACCCGGGCGGAGATCATCCGGCTCATGGTGGGGCGCGATCTGAAGGATGAGTTTCCGGCGCGGCAGGTCCGCATCGGGGCGCCGCGGTTGCGCGTGCGGCACCTTTGCCGGGGGCGCCAGGTGCGGGATGTGTCGTTCGAGGTGAAGGCCGGCGAGGTGTTGGCGTTGACGGGACTGATTGGCGCGGGGCGGACTGAGACCGCGCGTCTGATCTTTGGCGCGGACCGTCCCGAATCGGGCGAGATGGAGCTGGACGGGCGACGTCTGGCGCCGCGCGCACCGAGGGAGGCGATTGCTTCGGGCGTTGGGTTTCTTCCCGAGGATCGCAAGGCGCAGGGGCTGGTGCTGGCGCATTCGGTGCGGGAGAACTTCGGCTTGCCCAACCTCGACTGGCTGTGCCGGCGCGGGTTCGTGCGCGCGGAGGCGGAGCGCGAGGCGTTTGGCCGGTTTGTGTCTCAGCTTCGGATCAAGGTGCCGCACCAGGAGCAGCGCGCCCGCAACCTTTCCGGCGGCAACCAGCAGAAGGTGGTGCTGGCCAAGTGGCTGGCGCGCCAGTGCGAGGTGTTGATCTTCGACGAGCCGACGCGGGGCGTGGATGTGGGGGCCAAGTTCGAGATATACCAGCTCATCAACGAACTGGCCGCGCAGGGCAAGGCCATTCTCATGATCAGCTCGGAACTGCCCGAGGTGCTCGGGATGGCGGACCGGATCCTGGTCATGCACGAAGGGCGGATCACGGGCGAGATTCGTGACGTGCGCGGCGCCACGCAGGAGGACATCTTGGAACTGGCCGTGAAATGAAAGGAACCATGTCCCGATCCCTTCGAAGGCTCATCACCGACTACGGCATGGTGGTGGTGCTGCTCGTGCTGGGTGGTTTTTTCAGCATTCTGACCATTGAGGATCAATCCCCGGTCGGCGCGGCGGCCGCCCGGGATCTGATGTCCCAGATGCGGGACCTGCCCGGCCGGTCCGGCGGCGTGCTGATCGTGGGGCGCCAGAGCGCGGAGGACGCGTTCCTGGCCGCGCTGCTGGAGGAGGAACTGAAATCCGAGGGCTGGGAGGTGTTTGAGGTGGTGTTGGGGGAGCCGCCCGATGCGCGCGCGGTCTTGCAACGCGCGGCGCAATCCGGCCGGACGCTCGGCGTCATCGCCGGCACCCAGGTCACCGCCAGGTGGCTGGTCTTTTCGGATGTGAAGACCGGTTTCCCCGGGGTGGGGGACCCGGTCGTGGTGGAGCCGCGGAGCTATCGCTGGCCCAACTTCCTCAAGCGCGACAACCTCATCAACATCGCCAACCAGATCGCCGTGATTGCCATTGTGGCGATTGGCATGACGATGGTGATCATCACCGCGGGCATCGATTTGTCGGTCGGGAGTCTCATTGCCTTCTCCGCGGTGCTTTGCTGCTGGGTCATCCGCGAGGTCGGCGGGGCGTTGCAGGCTTCGTGGCTGGCCATGACGCTCTCCTGTTTCGGCGCCATCCTGGCCTGCGGGTCGGTGGGGGCGTTCACCGGCGGCATGATCACCCTCATGCGGATCCCGCCGTTCATCGTCACGCTGGGCATGATGCTGGTCGCAAGCGGGTGCGCCTATATCCTGGCCCAGGGCCAGTCGGTGTATCAGGTGCCCGATGCCTTCGTCTGGTTGGGGCGCGGCGCGGATGTGTTCGGGATTCCCAACGCCGTGCTGCTGATGGGGATCCTCTATGCAGGAGCGCATGTGCTGATGAGCTCCACCCGGATTGGCCGATACCTTTACGCGGTGGGGGGCAATGTCGAGGCGGCGCGGTTGTCCGGAGTGCCGGTCCGGCGCGTGCTGCTGTTCGCCTACGTCGCTTCCGGCCTGCTGGCCGGGCTGGGCGGCGTGATCATGGCGTCCCAGTTGAAGAGTGGTTCTCCAACCTATGGGTTGATGTATGAGCTCTACGTGATCGCCGCCGTGGTGGTGGGCGGAACGAGCCTATCCGGCGGTGAAGGACGCATGCTCGGCACCCTGATCGGCGCCTTCATCATCGCCGTGATCCAGAACGGCATGAACCTGATGGGCATCGAATCCTACACCCAGAAAGTGGTGCTCGGCGCCGTCATCCTCGGCGCCGTGTGCCTGGACAAGCTGAAGCAACGGGATGGGAAGTAGGGGAGTGGGTAGGTGAGTAGGTGGGTGGGTAGGTAGATTGGAAAAAGAGTCAGTTCATGGCTTGGCCGAAGCGCCCCTCTCATCAGCTTACCCACTCACCTACTCACTCACTCACTCACCCGCCGCCCCGGCCTTCCCATCCCGTCGCCAATCGGCGACGCCGTGTTGTTCGCCGGTGACGGGATCGATGCGGATGGAGTGGGCGTCGCCCTGGAAGGAGTCGGGTTTGCGGGGGGTCACGTGGTGGCCCATGGCGCGGAGGGATTCCAGGGTGACCTCGTTGAGCCGCCAGTCGAACATTTCCACCTGAAGTGTGTCGGGGAACCATTGGTGATGGATGCGCGGCGACCGCATGGCCACGGGGAGATCCATGCCGAACTCGACCACGTCGAGCACTATCTGCAGGGCGGTGTTGATGATGGTCCGGCCGCCGGGGCTGCCGGTGACGAGGACCGGTCGGCCGTTGGTGGCCACGATCACGGGCGTTTGCGAGCTGAGCATGCGCTTGCCCGGTTCGATGAGGTTGGGCGGCGTGCCGATGCGTCCTTCGCGGTCGGTCCAGCCCGGCACCCAGTTGAAGTCGCCCATCTCGTTGTTCAACACGAACCCGGCACCGCGCACCACGATGTGTGCCCCCCAGCTTCCCTCCAGGGTGGTGGTGTTGGCCACGGCCATGCCCTTGGCGTCCACCACGGAGAAGTGCGTGGTTTGAGGCGGCTCGTCGGCGAGGCGGATCGGCCCGGCCAACGTCTCGCTGGGCGTGGCCTTCTTTGGATCGATGCCTCGCGCCAGCGCGAGGGCATGCTCGCGTGAAAGCAGCTCGGGATGAGCCGGCACGAAGTCGGTGTCCCCAAGGAACTCCGCCCGGTCCCGGAAGGCGCGTTTCATGGATTCGGCCATGAGATGCAGTGTGCCGGGAGCAAAACGGTGTTGGGAACGCAGGTCGAAGGTCTCCAGGACCTGGAGCATTTCGATCAGGCCAATGCCGCCGGAACTGGGAGGAGGCGGGCCATAGATGTCGTGTCCTCGAAAGACGCCGTGAATGGGCGGTCGCACCTTGGCGCGATAGTCGCGCAGGTCCTCGAGGCCGATGAGGCCGTTGCCGCGCCGCATCTCGGCGACCAACTGCCGGGCCGTGGGCCCCTCGTAGAAGCCGGCCGCACCTTGCTCCTCAATGCGCCGCAAGGTGGCGGCCAGATCCGGCAGGACGATCCGATCCCCAGTCTGCCAGGGCGCCAGTTCTCCTGTGCGGGCGTCGCGCCGGCCATAAACGCGAACCAGTTCCCGGTGGTGTTCCCCCTCGCGGATGGCCTTTTCCTCAAAGGCTTCGTTGAGGGATTCGGCGAGGGCTGCGTTCACGACAAACCCGTCGCCGGCCAGGCGCGCGGCCGGTTCCACCAGCGCCCGCCAGGGCAGGGAACCGAAACGTTGATGGGCGACGTCCATGCCCCGCACCGTCCCGGGCACCCCCACGATCTTGTGCGTGTAGCGTCCGTCATCGGGTTTGAACATGTCGCGGGTGGCCGACTTGGGTGCGCATTCGCGGTAGTCGATGCAGACCGGTTCCCGGCCATCCACCGGGTGGACCATCATGAAGCCGCCTCCCCCGATGTTGCCGGCTTCCGGCCAAGTCACCGCCAGGGCGAACTCCACCGCGATGGCCGCATCCACGGCATTGCCCCCCTGGCGCAGGATGGCGACGCCGATGTCCGTGGCGTGCGGGCTGACCGAAACCACCACGCCGTGGTGGCCGCGGGCCTCGGAGAGTTGATCGGGTGGGGCGGCCAAGGCGAATGAGGCTGCGACCCATAGGATCGACGCCACCGCGCAACCAAGGCCGGGGCGGAGCAGGCGGAAAGACGGCAGGGCGTTCACGGGAGGCATCATGCGGGCAGGAATGAATGGGATCAAGTCGTGGTGGTGCGGGGGTCGTGATCGCAGTTCCTCCCCATGAACGAGGGACTGGCTGAAGCCAGAACTACCAACGTGGCGGCCTGTGCTGCGGGAGGGTTGTTCTGGCTCACTTTAGCTTCAGCAATTCCTCCTGCGTCCAGGGCAGCGTGCGGCCCTGGGTTTCGACGCGGATCCGGCTGACGCGCCTGTAGGGGATGGGGTCGGCGGTGTGGCCCCAGGCGCGCCGGATGTAGGTCAGCACCGCCGCCATCGACTCATTGTCGAGCACGGCCAGTGAAGGCATGTCCGGAAGGACCTCCGGCTCGCGATACTCCACATCCCCGACGCGCACCGGTCCCGTCATGCCCTGGAGCAGAATGCGGACAAGAACTTCCTCCGCGCCCAGCACCCAGTCCGAATCCACCAGGGGCGGCCCCATCGGTTTAAGGCCCTGTCCGTCATTGCCGTGGCAGGCGGCGCAGATGGAGAGGAACAAGCTGCGTCCCTGGACGAACTGCACTTCCTCCTCCACGGTCAAGGTCCTCTGGGTGGGGTTGATCCGAAGTGACGGATCATGGCCGGGCCATGCCAGAATGCGTTCCAGTTGTGCCAGCCGATGTTGGATGGCGCGATCGGTGAAGGCATCCGGTTGGGACAGGATGGCAGGGCGGGCTGGCAACGGGACCGGCTTGAAGCGGCGGCCCAACCCATGCACGGCCATCCCGCTGAGCAGGGCCTGTTGTTTCCAATTGAGCGCGGGAGGGTCGGACTCAAGCCGGGTCAGCAGGGCTCCAACCTCGCCGGCATCGCGACGCGCGACGATGCAGGTGGCGAGGTTTTCCAGGAACGCGGACCGGGCCAGGGTTTCCTCATGCCATGATCCTTTTTCCCACAGCTCGGCGAAGAGGCGCGATTCCAGGTCCGCGGCGCTGCTCATCACCGCCTCGCGGAGGATGGCGTCGTCGGCATGTCGCGAGGCGATGTCCGCGAGGAGCACGAGGCGCGAATCCGCGGGCAATTGGGACGCGGCCAGTGCCGCCCCCAGTCGAATCCTCGGATCGTTGCCCTGCGCCGCGCGTTGCAGGGCGGCTTCCAGGGTGCGAGGCGACAAGGGATGCACGCCGGGCATGGCCAGCATGCGCAGGGCCGCGGCCTGGACATCCGGATCGGGATCCTCGAGCGCCCTGAACCAGGTGGCGGGCAGATCCTCCAGCCCGTGCAGCGTCCAGAGCGCATGCAGTCGGGCCAGGGCATTGGTGTGGGTGAAGGCCATGCGCTGCAGGGCAGGGACCAGGTGTGTGGCCCTGGACTCAACCAAACGTTGCTGGGCCCGGTCGCGCCTCCAACCATTGGGGTCAGCCAGGCTTGCCACCCACTCGGAATCCGGAACGGATATGAGGGGGCGGCGCGGAGGCGGCGCTTTCGCATCGGCGGACATCACGCGCCAGATGCGCCCCTTGTGGATCGGTTGTTCCAACCCGCGTTCCAGGGTTTGCTCGCGCAGGTAAGGCGTCATGTAAAACTTGTGCTGGATGATCCCGCGGTACATGTCGGCGATGTAAAGGGCGCCATCGGGGCCGTCCGCGAGGAAGACCGGGCGGAAGCGTTCATCGGTCGAGGCGAGGAATTCTCGATCGGTGGAAGCTGCCCGGGCGCGGACGGCCAGTCCCTCCCGCGTGAGGATGTTGCGCTTGACCAGGTTCCCGACCGGTTCGCAGACGAAGGCGTTGCCGTGGTAGGCGGCAGGCAGGGCGTTGCCCCGATAGACCAGCGGCGCGCAGGCCGAAGTGAATGTCCGGATGCGATTCCGGGCATCGAGCGTGCCCGGGATGTAGCCGCGGTTGGCGGCCGGTGTGGGGTGGTTGGGGAAGACCTGTTGATTGGTGCTGACTGCCTCGCTGAGGCCGTGATGGGGTTGATGATGCGGGTTGCGTCCGAGCAGGGAAGGGGGGGCAAAGTCGGCGTGAAGCTGGGAATGGTTGTAGTTGTAGAAGAGTCGCCCCACGTCGTCGTGGCTTAATCCCCATTGACCGCGTGCCTCCGTGGGTTCCCGCGTCCAGCCCTGCCCGATCTGGCGGTAGCGCAGGTTGGACTTGGCGTTGTAGTACCAGTTGTCCATGCCGCGCCAAAGTCCGTTGGCGGAATGCTCCACGGCATTGGTGGCGCCGTAGGCGGGATCGACCCGGGTGCGGACCTCGGCGCGTCCATCGCCATCCCGGTCCTCCGCCCACCAGAGGGTGGTGTTCTCCGCGATGAGCGCGCCGGAGGAAGTCACCGCGACCGCCCGCGGCAGAACCAACCCGTCGAGAAACACCGTCGCGCGATCCATGCGTCCGTCCTGATCGAGATCTTCCAGGACTGACACGCGGCCGTTGGCGTTGGTCTCGCCCCAGCCGTCGATGTCGGGCATGAAACCCCGCATCTCCACGACCCAAAGGCGTCCTTCGGCATCGAAGGTCATCGCCACCGGATCCTGCACCATCGGTTCGCATGCGACCCATTCGATGCGCAATCCCGGATCCAGCTGGAAGGTGCGCTGCTGCTCGTCGGGGGAGAGCACGGGAGTGGGAGCCGCACGCAGGGCGTGGGCGAGAAACAAAGCGACCGGAAGCAGGAAGCACACGCGGGCCGACTTGGGTCGGAGTGGGGTCATGGTCAGGGACGCTTCTAACGGGTACCCCTCCCCGAGGCAATGTCAAAGGCAGCCCGGGAAACTAGCCGCCCAAGACGCTTGACAAAGTCGGCACGGGCGCCTGTGGCGCAGGTTCTTGCTCTTTCTCTTGATCCGAAAAGAACGACCCACATGGTGTCGTTTTGCCGGGCCCCTCACCCTGACCCTCTCCCGGGGGGAGAGGGAACAGCCTGCCACCCCAGGGTGAAGGGATCAGGGCAGCAGCCTCTCTCCGCGCGGAGGACAGGTCCCCGCTCGACTGAGCTCGTCGAAGGCCTCTCCCGCCGGGAGAGGGATGGGGTGAGGCGCTTTGAATATGGTTCGATGTAGGTTGCTCTCGTCGCCCATGTGTGGACCGTCATGCGCTTCTTCACGACAGGGTCCACCTCCTGACGTCGGCGGCTACTGCATCGGCGTGAATTCTGTCGGTGTGTCCTTGCCGACGGGGGCTGGCCTGCGCCGTGGGCCTCTGCTAGACTGGGGATCATGGCTTCCGCTTTTGTTGTTCGCGCCCTCGGGTTGCTGGCGGCGTGCGTTTTCCTCAGTGCTGCCCCGGTGTGGCCGCAAACGGGTGACTGGAGCCGGTTGACGGTGGAGCGCCCCGACGAAGGCGGATGGCCCCGGCTCAGTTCGATGGGCACCAGCAACCGGGTCTATCACCTGCTGGGATCTTCCAACATGGTTGACTGGCGGAACCTGGCCACGCTGCATCACGGGCTTGATCGCTTTCCCGACATGGCCTGGACCCATCATCAGCAACGTTTCTATCGCCTGGCCCTGGAGCCCCTCACCGAGGAGGATGATTGGAAGCATCAAATCCATCATCCGGACGACCGGTTTTTGTCCACGCAGTTCGGGCTGGGGCCGGACGAGATCCGCTGGGTGAAGTTTGCCATCCTGCTGGAGGATCCGTTGCATGTCGTTTACCAGGACAGCCGGAAGCATGTGTTCCACTACGACTTCGCCGTGCAGCGCCTGGAGCCGTTCCTGGGGATGTCGCCGCCGGAGTTCGACCAGGTATCGCTTCATGCCACCAACCAGCAGGTGCTGCTGGGCGCTGTCCTCTATCCGTCACCCCCCAACCAGGCCGAGTATGGCATTCAGTTGGTCGGGCTGGATCCTTATCCCGTCGAGACGGTGGAGCGCTATTTCGATCTTGTGCGCGCCACCGTGGCGACGGCTCCGGGCGTGCAGGCCTTCTACGTGCCGACCTTCGAGCAGAGCGGCGTCGCGCAGACCAACCGGGCCTGGTTCGAGGCGCGGGGGATCCCGGTCAGCTCCATCGCACGCTGGCTGACGGGCACACAGTGTTATGCGACGGGCTGGGCGGTGGGGCGTCTGACGTTTGTTCCGGGCGACGAGATCGAAGCTGCCTACACCGACGGGCGGCTTGTGCCGGGCGACATCCTGCTCACCGATGGCGTGCCCGCGGAGATACCTTTCCTAGCCGGGGTGATGACCTTGACTCCGTCCACCCCGAACTCGCACGTGGCGATCCTGGCGCGATCCTTCGGTATCCCATTCGCGTATCTGGCCTCGTCGTCAGACCAGGCCTGGGCACTGGGATTGGCGGGACGCACGGTGGGGCTGAGCGTCGAGGACACCTTTGAGGGATGCAAGGTGAGGTTGCTGGACCTGGAGGAGACGCTGACGCCTGAGTTGGAGACGGAGATCCGAAGCTTGAAGGCCCCCCCGGAACTGAACTTGGTTCCCATGGAAACCTTTGGCGCCTACAGCGCCCCGGTGGATGGGCTGGTGCCCTCCGATATTCGCTACTTTGGCGGGAAGGCGGCCAACTTTGGATTCCTGCGTCGGGCCATACCGGACCATTCCCCGCCAGCCATCGCCTTCTCCTTCGACCTGTGGCGGGAGTTCATGGATCAAACCGTGCCCGGCGGCGGCACGCTGCGCGGGACGATCACCAACCAGTTGGCACGACACACCCACCCGCCGGATGTGGCCGCGGTGCGCGCCGACCTGGAGTCCATACGGGACCTGATCAAGGACGTGGCCCAGTTCACGCCAGCGCAGCAGGTGTCGATTCTACAGGCGCTGATGGTGTTCGATCCGGGACGCAAGATCCGGTTCCGCAGTTCGACCAACGCGGAGGACACCGAGGAGGTGAGCGGGGCGGGTTTGTATGAGAGCCTCAGCGGATGTCTGATGGACGACCTGGATGGAGACGAGGAGGGGCCGAGCCACTGTGATGACGACTGGGAGGAGGAGCGGGGCGTGTTCCGAGCCCTGAAGCGGGTTTATGCCAGCTTCTACAACGACAATGCCTTTCTGGAGCGGCTGCGGCTGGGCATTTCGGAGACGGATGTGGGCATGGCGGTGCTGGCGCACCATTCGTTTCCGGACTCCATGGAACTGGCCAACGGCGTGGCGACCCTGGACGTCACCGCCAGCGTCACGCCGCCGCGGATGAACGGCGACATGGTGACCCAGGCTGGCGCGGTGCCGGTGACGAACCCCGATGGCGGCGCGTTGCCGGAAGTGATGCTGGCTTCCCAATACTCCTTCGGGACCTTCTTCAACGTGAAGCAGCGGTCCAGCCTCGTGCCGCTGGGCGATCATGTGCTGGAGTGGGAGGACGAATACCATGAATTCATGGGGCTCTTCTCCTTGGTGGCCGAAGCCTACGGGGCGGCGTTTCCCGGGCGGCAGCGGTTCCTGCTGGATTTCGAGTACAAGAAGATGGAGCCCGGCGATCTTGTGGTGAAGCAGGTGCGGGAGATTCCGCTGCCGGACACGACTGGGATGGTGGTTCCCTTTCTTCTCAACCAGTCCAATCGGTTCTGCGTGTTCCAGGGCGAGGCGGCCGACGTGTTTTCCAATCATCGCCTCAAGTCCCACTGGCGGCTTGATACGCGGAGCGTGCGATTGGCCGCCACCAACCTGCAGCAGAGTCTTTACGTGGATGCGGATTGGGAGCATGTGGAGGGCAACCAGGTGGTGCAGCAGAGCGGTGCCCCATCCACATGGGTGAGTGCCTCCTTTGCCCTGGAGGGCGATGTGACAACGGATCGCTGGATCATCCAAGGCGGCAGCGGCAGCGCACGCATCTTTCGCCTGGAAACACATCTGCGACGTGAAGTGTCGGCGTCCGCGTCGCCGTTGTTGACCCTGGCCGATCTGCCCGTGTTTCTTTGGGTGAACTACATCACGCCGCAGCCGGCCATGGATTACCAGGGCCAGTACGTCACGGTGACCAACGAGGGGGTGGTGCTGGTGGCGTGTCCGGAGGTGGGGCCGGGCAGTCTGTTGCAGGAACGATCCTTCACCAACGGGACCGTGCGCATCCACACCTCCTTCTACTGGCCCCTGGAACCGGTCGGCATTGATGCGGGTTATACGGCGCCTCTGATTGCGTGGGTGGAGACGACGATCACAGGACTCGCCACCGAACCGATCGTGCTCCACGGCGACTACTCCCAGACCTACCGCCCGGGACATCACAATTTCACGGAGGAATTCATCTTCGAACCGCAACTGGAACCCGGGCTTTCCTCCGCCACCCTAGCCGAGTTGGAAACGCAGAACATCCGTTTCCTCCACATGGTGTGGGGCCAGTTGAACGCCCCCATCACGGTGCTGGGACTGGACGGGAAGTTGCGGGAGCTGAAGTAACTAAAAGGTCCTGCACCCCCTCTGCGGCCCTCCGCGCACTCTGCGTTGAAACGGAACGCGTCAGGTTACGCCGCACGTTGGCGTCCTGGTCGCGGGGGCCTGGGTGTCGCTGTTTTCCACGCGGAGGGCCTTGCCTTGCGCATCTTGCCTTGGCAAGGTGGCGGCGCATGAAATCCCCCCTGGGACGGGGATCCGGGCATCGATTTCCAGGGCCTCATCACCGACAGCCCGATCCATCACGGGTTTGATTTCTCTTTCGGCGTCAGCGCCTCGCTCGACATGGTCCCGTATGTCTTCATTCGCAACGACCGCTTCGATTCGGTGCCGAGCTTTCAGCAGCAGGCCGTCACGTTTCCCCACTTCATCCGTAGCGGGCCGCGTGCCGAGGATTTTGTGGTGGCCGACGTGCTGGACCGGTTGACGCGGGAGGCGGTGAGCTTCGTTGGCGAGGCGGCGAGTCGCCAGGCGCCTTTCTTCCTTTACCTGCCCTTTACGGCGCCGCACAAGCCAACCCAGCCTCATGAGCGGTTTCGCGGCAAGACCGGTTTGAATGAATACGGTGATTTCGTCGCACAGGTGGATGCGGCCGTGGGCGAAGTGCTGGGAGCGCTGGACCGGGCGGGTGTCGCGGACAAGACGCTTGTCATCTACACGTCCGACAATGGTTCCTACATGAATCGATTTGATGCTCCTAGGCGAAAGGACCACGTGGAGGATCCTTCCGTGCAGGGATACCGCGCCGAGCATCATCGGCCCAACGGTCCCTTCCGCGGCACCAAGGCCGACATCTGGGAGGCGGGCCACCACGTGCCGTTGCTCATGCGCTGGCCGGGCCGCATCCTGGCCGGCCAATCCAACATGGAAGGCAAGGCCAAGCTCGAACTGCTCGATTACCAGGTGAAGGCGCCCAACACGCGCGAGTTCTTTGCCCACCTCTGGAAGAATGACGCCTACGTGGTGCGGAACGATGTCTTCTGGGATGCCAAGGTGGCTGAGATGGTCAAGACCTGGCGGGACAACGCGGAGGAGTGGAAGAAGAACGGTTCGGATTATCCCTACCATTACCTGGGCAGCGCGAAGATCTTCTGCAACATCGGCCGCGCCTTTGGAGAGGCGATGGTGGAACTGCAGGGGGTGGGTAGGTTGTTGAGTGAGTAGGGAGGTGGATGAACAAGGCGGACTCCGTTTTGTAGTTTCCCACCCACTCACTCACTCACTCACTCACCTCTTCCTTCGGCATGAGCCGCAGCCGGCGGTGGGCGGCGAAGGCGTGGAGCGATCTGGGGAAGTCCTCGACCAGGCGCCGAAGGGTGAGGCGGGCGGCGGGTCGGTTGTGGCAGCGGTGCTCCTGCCAGTGCGCCATGAGGGCGAGCCACTCGGGGGCTTTGGCGTCGCTGCAGTCGGGCATGTCGAGCAGGAGTTGGAGTTGTTCGATGCCGCGTTCGGCGTTGCCAAGGTGTTCGGCGTAGAGGCGGGCCAGCTTTTCGCGCGTGGCCACGTCATTGGGTTCGCGATTGAGGCGGGCCACACAATCCTCGGCGATGGCCTGGGCGGACTCGGGCTCAAGGTCCGGCTGCCAGGGCTTGGAGGTCTGGTCATCCACCTGCTGCACGTTGGGGAGGCGGATCTTTCTCGGTTGCTTGGATTCGATCAGTTCCTCCCGGGTCCGGGGCATGCGTTCCAGCCGGACCTGGGCCTCCCGGGCCAGGTGCGAGTCGGGCAGGCGACGGCCAATCTCCTCCAGGGCGAAGCGTGCCCCGGCGGGGTCCTCCGCGATCGAGAGGTGCCAGTCGGCCAGTTTGTGCAGCGCCGCGGCGACTTCCGTGATGGAGAGGGTGGGCTGGGTGAGGAGTTCGAACACCGTTTGTTCGGCCAGACGGACGTCGCGGTATTGGGTGGCGTAGATCCCGGCCATGAGCATCCAGCCTTCGTAGTCCTCCTCGAATTGCTCCAACTCCTTGAGCACCTCCCATTCAGCCTCCTCCGGCCGGTCCATCATCAGGTGACCGATGGCGCCGGAGTAAATGGGTTTGGGGGGATGAGTGGGCATGATGTTGAGGACGCCGTGGGTGAGGGCCCACAGCCAGCCGGTCAGGGCCAGGCCCAGGTTGAGCCAGCCGAGCGCCAGGAACAGGAGCCCCGCGGCCGGCAGCCCAATCAGGCTCCAGGAAATGAGGGTGGCTAGAAGGTTGTCCCGGTTGTCCACGACCGACGCCTGCAGGGCCAGCATCCATGCCAGCGAGATGGCGCACCACCATTGGGCAATGAAGAAACCCTGGATGCATTGCTGCGTGAAGAAGTCCCAGGACTGACTCCAACCGAAGGCACCGCCCAACGGCACACGGCTTAGCACGGGAGGCAGGCCGGGAACGAATCCGGTGTTGAAGACCGTGATGATCACCCACGGCACCAGCAGGCCCTTGAGACACCAGGCAGGGAAGGAGACTCCCGGCACGGCCGTGGGCAGGGCATCGAACCGGGACCAAAAATGGCCCACGAACAGGACAAGCCCTGCCGACATGGAAATGAAGATCGCCGCCAGCATGCCGTTATGGGTGACGCGAAATAAGTTTGTGCCATGCGCCTGTGAATCTGCCTGCCAACGAGCCGCCCAAAGCCAGAACCCATCGCGACGGACCAGACTGGGCAGAAACACCCATGACCACGGTTGTGCGAAGGCCCCTCACCCCAACCCTCTCCCAGGGGGAGAGGCCTGCGACGAGCTCAGTCGAGTGGAGAATCGACTTCCGCACGGAGAAAGTCCTCCGATCTGAACCCTTACCCTCCACGGGGCGTGCGGCTCCCTCTCCCGCCGGGAGAGGGTTGGGGTGAGGGGCCTTCGCATCCTTCATGCAAGATGGCCAGCGC
>Ga0302046_10000092_pt1 | contig 90291 bp, 61 predicted proteins | sample RVTome_11_FD_200261 | JGI IMG/M metagenome (GOLD analysis project Ga0302046, IMG submission 200261) | Soil microbial communities from uranium-contaminated site in the Upper Colorado River Basin, Wyoming, United States - RVT147D111 (version 2) ... | reverse complement strand
TTCTGCACTCATCCCTCTCACCCATCCCGGCTCGCTGTTCCCTCTCCCCTCGGGAGAGGGTCAGGGTGAGGGGCCCCGGCAAAACGACAACATGTTGGTGGCTCTTTTCGGGTAAAGGGTAAGTCATTCCCCCAGACGCAACTGGGGAAAGAAGGCTGCGCAGCGGGTTACGACACAAGGTGAAACATGGGCGGCCAGAGCACACTACATCGCACCCCTTCAAAGGCCCCTCACCCCTGCCCTCTCCCGGCGGGAGAGGGGGCCCATCCTCTCCGCGGAGAAAGGCTTCTGCACTCATCCCTCTCACCCATCCCGGTTTGCTATTCCCTCTGCCCCCCTCGGAGTGTCAAAGTTCGGTGGCGCGGTTCAGGTCCAGCGCGACGAAGTTCAGGAGTTCGTCGTTGCTCATTTCGGTGAGGAGCTTTTCGCCACCGGCGCCGAGCAGGTCCTCGGCGAGGTTTTGCTTTTCGGAGATGACCTGGTCGATGCGTTCCTCGATGGTGCCGCGGCAGACAAATTTGTGGACCAGGACATTGTGTTTCTGGCCGATGCGGAAGGCGCGGTCGGTGGCCTGGTTTTCGACGGCGGGGTTCCACCAGCGATCGAAATGAATCACATGGGCGGCCTGGGTGAGGTTGAGCCCGGCTCCGCCCGCCTTGACGGTCAGGAGGAAGAAGGGGGGGCCGTCATCGCGCTGGAACGCCTCGACCAATTGGCGTCGTTTGCCGACGGGGGTTCCGCCGTGCAAGGTGAGGCCGGGCCGGCCGAACACGGTGCCCAGGCATTGGGTGAGAGGGTCGGCGAGCTCGCGGAACTGGGTGAAGATGAGCGCCTTCTCCTGGCGCTCGGCCAGTTCACCGGCCAATTCACGCAGGCGTGCGAACTTGCCGCTGGCTTCGGGTGCATAGGCGCCGTCGCCCAGCCATTGCGAGGGGTGGTTGCAGATCTGTTTGAATCGCATAATGAAGGCCAGGACCAGGCCGCGGCGCTGGATGCCGTCGGTCTGATCGAGGCCCTCGGCCAGTTCGCGGACCGCCTTCTGGTAGAGCGCGGCCTGGGGCTTGGTGAGCGGGCACCAGGCCCGGACCTCGGTTTTCTCGGGCAGATCGGAGATGATCGACGTGTCGGTCTTGAGCCGGCGCAGGAGGTAGGGCCGGGTGAGGGCCCGAAGCGGGGCGTAGTCGGGCCGGTCGGATTGGCTGCGGGCCTTGGTGAAGCGGGTGAAGGCGGTGGCCGAGCCGAGCAGGCCGGGGTTGAGGAAATCGAATAGGGACCAGAGGTCCTCCGCGCGGTTTTCGACGGGGGTGCCGGTCAACGCGATGCGGGCCGCGGCCTGCAGCTCCTTCACCGCGCGCGTCTGGCGGGTGCCGGGGTTCTTGATGGCCTGGGCTTCATCGAGAATGGCCAGGCGCCAGGAGCGTTCACGCAGCGTCTTGAGCCGGGTCACCATGCCGTAGGTGGTGATGACCAGGTCCGCCTCGCGATCCGCCCGTGACTTCAGCAATGCCTCCGGGTCCTCCGTTTCCGAAGGATGAACAAACAGCGCGGTCAGGCTGGGGGTGAAGCGCTCGATCTCCGCGCGCCAGTTGGCGACGAGGGAGGCGGGCACGACCAGGAGGCTGGGATCCGGCGTCCTGATTTCGGCGCGCCCCGGGCGGCCGGTTGGCGCGGCGGTGGTCCCGTGCTTGATCCGCAGCAGCAACGCCAGGACCTGCACGGTCTTGCCCAGGCCCATGTCGTCGGCCAGGCAGCCGCCCAATCCCAGTTGCGTCAGGAAATGAAGCCAATGCACGCCCACCGCCTGGTAAGGACGCAGCGTGGCTTTCAGTCCGGGAATGTCCGCCATGGCGGCGGCGCGGGCCGGGTCCCTCAATTCAGACAAGACGCCTTCCAGCCAGGGTCCGGGCTGGACGCCGGTCCACTCGGCGCTGGCATCGCGGCCCGCATCCTGATCGCCGGCGCCCGCGGCCGGGAATCCGGCCAGCAACCGCATGCCCTCCAGAAACGTGAGGCCGTCCCGGCGCGTGAGCGACTCGACTTGCTTCCAATGGTCGAGGGTCTCGCGAAGTTTGTCCGCATCCACCTCGACCCATTGGCCGCGGATGAGCGCGAGGCCATCGGCCGAATCGAGGAGGGCGCGCCATTCCGCGTCGGTCAGGGGTTCGCCTTCGAGCGTGGTCTCGACGGAAAAGTCGAGCAGGGTCTCGGCGCCGAACCCGTCGCCCCGGTTTTGACCGACGCGCACACTCACGCGCGGACGCGGGGGACGCCCGTTCCTCCACCAGTCGGGCAGTTTCACAATGACGCCGGCGGATTCAAGGATGGGGACGTCCTGCAGGAGCCGGAAAGCCTCGGTGGGGGACCAGGCCAGCGGTTTGAAGATGCGTTTGCTTTCGACCAGCTCGCGGGCGAAGGCGCTCTGGGTGGCGGCCTTTTGGATGGGGGCCAGGAGGTTGAGCAGTGCGGTCTTGTTTCCCGCGCCTGCATATTCCTGGAGGGCGCGGCCGAGAGGGAGGTGTTGGACCTTGCTTTGGCTGGAGAGGCGCGAGGCATAGGTGGCCATGAAGGCGAAGGGATGGGTGGGATGCCGCTTGTTCTCCGCGAGGTGGAAGGTGACGCGACCCACCATGCGCCAGAGCGGATGGCGTTGCTTGAGCCAGGCACCGGCGCCCTCGGGGTGGCGGGCAATGTCGGCGCGCACGCGCTGGTCCAGTTCCAGCCACAGTCGGGTGATCAGGTCGGGATGGAGGTATTCGCCGCCGCGCATGGGCGGGGCCGAGTTGGCGAGTTCCACCAACTGCGGTTCGGGGGGTGCCGACAACGGGCTGATGTCCCGGACGCTTTCCAGGCCGGGCGTATGACAGAGCTGCGTCAGGTAGCGCCGGGCCAACTCCCGCCACCAGGCCGCGGCTGCGGGCAGGATCGTGTCGAGCTCGCGCGTGGCCAGGAGGAGCAATCCGTCCGGGGCGCCGAGGGCAAACGCCTTGGCGACCCGTCGCGCGGCGTCGGGATCCAACCAGGGCGAGGGCGGCTGGGTCTCCTCGATGCGGAGCAAGCCATGGGGGCTGAGGCAGAGATCCGATGGGGACTGGATGGAATCCGTCACGGGCTGGATGGTGTCGCCAGCATCGGGCCCGCGCAAGCCAACCGATGGACGAGGCCCCAGACGGTGTGACCCAGTCTCGGCTCCAAGGCCACCTGGAGATGGGGGGGTGTATGAAGCGAGGCCCGCCACGGGACACGTAGCCACGCCCGTGAGGGCGTGGTTTCTGACGATGATCATGACGAGGGAGTCCACCGCCTCACGGCGATGGCTACGTGGCTTTCGGTCTTCGTCTTTTGCCTTGAAAAAGTCATGTGATCTGGCAACGTAGCCATCGTCCCACACTGAAGGTAGGAAGTTTGATCCGAAGCCACGACCGCTGGCTTCTCATGGAACATGCTTCCGGCAACCGGACACTACACCTATCCCCCCCTTGGTCTGCTTCACGGGATGAAGTGTACCAGGGACCTGTGCCGGAACCTCATGTGGCGGGCAACCAACGCGAGCATGCGGCCTATGTGACCGTGTGAACATCCATCCTCCAGGGGTCCCTCGATATTTGGGGCTGTGGTGATTGATCGGCATGGCGTCTCAACTCGCCGCCGCCGAACCCGATCCCATTCAACTGGAACTGATCCTCAACCATGATCAAACCGCCACCCTGAGATGGATCCCGTAACCGCTCACGACCAATCTGCCGGTCGTCTATCCCAGCTCGCGCGTCCAGATCAGCCGCAATCTGGTGGACTGGATGGATCTGGGCCCCGCCGTCCTGGGCAGCACCACCGATCCCGGACCCCAGGAACGCATCATCCCCCTCGAGGACAGCTCCGCGTTCTTCCGGCTGGCCAGTGTCAGCTTCAGCCTGCAACCCGGCCCGGTCATTGCCAATCCGCCGCGAGAGACTGGGCGCGGGATGCCGCCTCAAGCTGGGCAGCCAGTTGGGGGTGAGCGGCGAGGCCTGCCTGCTGGTGCCCTCCAGCGAACCGCTCTCCCAACGCGACGAACTCCTTTGCCTGCCTTGAATCACGAAGCGCGGGTGCGGGAGGACGAGGACCACGAACCACACGAACCACACCAACGCGGCGGGGCGGAGGGCACCGGAGTTTGGCTGCCTTGGCGGGAGAAAAGGGATGCTCCGTCGGACACGCGGAGCGTTCATCGAACCGGACGGCGTTATTGCATGGCGCGCTCGGGAAGTTGAACACCTGCGGCGGCGGCCTTGGCGAGCAGCGCGTCGATGTGTTCCAGGCAGAAGCGGGACCAGGATTCGTAGATGGAGAGGTCCTTGACGGCGTCCGCGATCGGGATGAATTCGGGCCCGAGGATGCCGCTGCGTTGCCCCGCCACGCTTTCATCGGGCACACTCATCACATGCACCACCCCGAAGTGGACGGAGCCCACGTCGGTGCTGTCGTCGTTGATGACGGCGACGGGCGCCTCGTCGGCATGGTCGATGGCGACTTCTTCCATCAGTTCGCGCCGCATGCCTTCGTGGTAACCCTGGTGGCTGGTAAAAAGGCCGTGATCCTCCTCGGAGATGTGTCCGCCAATGCCGACGGAGTAGAGTCCGTGCAGGCGTGATTCCTGCCCGCCCTTTCCGCGTCGGTAGCGCAGGATGCGGTCATTGTGGATCAACAGCACATAGGGGATCAACTGCTTGTAGCGCTTGTCGTATTCGGCGTCGCTCCGGTTCAGGTAGAGCAGCTTGGCGTCGGAGGTAAGGACGGGCAGGTAACGGGCGACGTCGAGATGGAGTCCCTGGAATTCGCCGAGCTCGGTGAAGAGCTGCCGCTCAAAGCAGAGCACTCGTTCTTCGTTGGGCATGGGTCGTTTTGCCTTTCGGTTGTTCGCAACTGCGGGAAAGCATGGGACCGCCATCGCGGACGGGCGAGAACAAGTTGCAGGACGCTGTCCGCAACTTGTTCACGGGTTGTTCACAGCCCGGGCTCAGGGTGGTGGCTGGGTCAGAACTTGAAGCCGACGCCGGCGTTGACAGCGACGCCGTCGATGTCGTCGCTGGAGGGGACACCTGGGACTTCGAAGTCTTCGTCCAGGACCAGCCAGCGGACCTCGGCGAACACAGACCAGTGTCTCTTCGCGCCAAACCGCCAATCGAGCCCCACCACGGGGAAGAAGCCGTAGCCGTCGTCCACGTTGGCCTGATTGGAATCGTCAAAAAGGTAGTAGCCCACGCCCACGCCCCCGTAGGGGACAAGCCGTTCGTCGAAGAGGGCAATCCGGGCCAGTCCGGCGACTTCAATCGGCGTGACCTCAAGATCCGTGTCGTCGAACTCGAGCCGGCTGAGGCGTGCATCGGCCGCCAGCCAGTCGAAGATGCCCATTCGAACCAGGGCCCCTCCGCCATAGGCTTCGCCCGCCTTGTCGGCGTCGTAGTAGGAGCCAAATCCGCTGACTCCAAAGTCGAGGGCGGAAGCTGTATGGGCACCCGCCACAAGGAGAACGGTGGAACTGGTCAGGAGAAGGAGCGGGGTTTTCATGGTGAATTCTTTTGGTTGAAGGTGCCTGTAATTCTTTGGCTTGATCAACAGGAAAGCAACCATATTCCTGAACAAGTCCGAAGGCGGATGCGATTGGAACTGGGTGATGCTGGGATGCCATTGAATCGCTGGTTTGGGAACGGAGTGAGAGCCAAATAGCAATGCTTACCCTATACCCGGAAAGAACAATCCACATGTTGTCGTTTGGCCGGGCCCCTCACTCCAACCCTCTTCCGGCGGGAGAGGGAGCCGCACGCCCCGTGGAGGGTACGGGTTTAGAACGGAAGTCTTTCACCGTGCGGAAGACGATACACTCTCTCCCACCGGGAGAGGGCCGGGGTGAGGGGCCTTTGATGGGGTAAGGTGCAGTGGGCTCTCGTCGCCCACGATTCACCTTGAGCCGACACCCGCTGCGCAGCGTGTGCCTTAGCCCGGACTTCTCATCAAGGGTGGAGAAGTCCGCCCTACGGGCTTCGACTCCGGGGACTTACGTCCCCTCCGCTCAGGGCTAACCTTGAGCGGAGCGTCGATGACGCGGAGTCGAAACTTGGAAGCGAATGGGTTCGCTTCCAAGTGCATTGCTCAACAGCCGCTGAAGGCTGGTGAGAAATGCAGGTTAGCTGCCCGAGCCGACCTTGTCAGGCGCCCTCCGGTCGGGTGCATCCTACACCACGGCGGCCTTGACGCAGTTGATGGGGGGGAGGGAATCGAAGAGGCAGGTCCAATCGTCGCCGCCGTTCCTGCCCATCCAGAGCTGGCCGGTCGTGGTGCCGAAGTAGAGGGCGGGCGAGGCGGCCGAGTCGATGGTCATGCCGTCGCGCAGCACGGTGAAGAAGGTGTCCTTCTTTGGAAAGCCACGGGTCATCTTGCGCCAGGATTCGCCGGCGTTCTCGCTGCGCCAGACAGCGGGCGACCCGCCCGGGCAGGTGCGTGTCGCGGTTTCCAGCGGGACCACGTAGATGGTGTCGGGCTTGTGCGGGTGGACGACGATGGGGAAGCCGAAGTCGGAGGGCAACCCCTTGGCGATGGAGCGCCAGGTGTGGCCGTGGTCGTCGCTGCGGAGGACGCCGATGCCGGGCCGGTCGGGCCAGCCGCCGTGGTTCTGCATGTAAAGCCGTCCGGGCACATCGGGGTGGGTGGCGATCTTGTGGACGCACTGGCCGAACTCCGGATAGGGATCGGGCACGAACCCGGCGCCGACGCCGTTGTTGGCGGCGTCGAAGGTCTGGCCGCCGTCTTCGCTCAGGTAATGGCCGCCGGTGGAGATGCCGAGGTGCATGCGCTTGCCGTCGCGCACGATGGTGTGGAGGCAGAGCCCGCCGTTGCCCGGATGCCACTTGCGGGAGTGCTTGTGGTTGCTGATGCCGGGCACCATCTCCCAGGAGTCGCCCCCGTTGTCGCTGCGGAAGAGGGCGGCCGGTTCCACGCCGGCCCAAAGTTCCTTGCGGCCGCGTCCGGGTTCGATGGACCAGATGTTGGCCAGCGCGCGCCCGTCCTTCTTGGGGAAGGCGGGGGCGGACTTGGTTTCCTTGAAGGATTTGCCCAGGTCGGTGGAGCGGAGCAGTTTCATGCCGAACCAGGCATTGCAGCTTGAGGCAAGGAGACGTGGGGTGCCGCGGGTGTCGATGAGGGAGGAATAGACCGACACGCCCTGGCCGAACGGGCCGCGCAGGGCGAAGCGGTTTCGCGACTTCGACGATTCGGCCACGAACAGGCCTTTCTTGGTGCCGATGGTGAGTAGGATGCGTTCTGCCATAGGGTTAGCCTCCGGAAACGGCGGGCAGGATGGTGACCACGTCGCCGGGATGCAGCGTCGTGTCGAGCCCGTCCAGCTCCCGCATGTGATCGGTGTTGACGAACAAGTTGATATGCCTCCGGACCGAGCCGGTTTCCTCGCAGATGTGGCGATGAACCTCGGGGTGTGATTCTGCCAGCCGGTCCAGCACGGCGTGAAGGTTGTGGGCTGGCAGTGTCAGCTCCGAGGCGCCCCCGCAATAATCCCGCAACGGTCCGGGCAAACGGACCCGGACCCGCGCGGTTTCCTGGCCGAGTTGCGTTGAGCTGGTGGAAGGCATGGAGTGATGGTTGCGCCGGGCGCAATCATGGACTTTATCGGAGCGAGGCGGGGCGTCAAGCCGCGGGTGGGGATGGCGGGGATTCGGGGCAGGGCTGTTGACAAAGTCGGCACGGGCTCCTGTAGCACAGGTTCTTGCTCCTACTCTTGCCCCAAATCCTGCCCTAACAGCCCGTTTCAAAGCCACTGACTCGGTGGTGGCCGTCCCGCGGCTGCGGGATCTGGAGGCGCTTCTCACGGTTTCATGACCGTCTGGTACCGCCTCGTGACCTCGGCGGCTACTTTCTAAACGGCCTGCCAGCCCAACGCGACGGGACTACAAACTCGGCGTGCCTTGTTGTTCAAGGATCAACTGGTGTCAGGATGACACGGAACCCGACGTCGTCGCTGCGCAGGGTTTCGGGGGTGCCGTAACCGAGGCGGGTGGCGGAACGGGCGCGGCGGGCGCTGGAGTACCAGCGGCCGCTGCGGATGAGGCGTCCGGTGCTGGGCACGGTGCCCTTGGGATCGATGACACTGCCTCCGGGCAGGCTGGGAGACCAGTAATCGAGGCACCATTCGAACAGGTTGGCATGCATGTCATAAAAGCCCCAGTTGTTGGGCTCGTAGCGTCCGACCTCGCAGGATCGCCCCAGAAAAATGCCCAGCGGATTGATGCAATCCTCCTCCTCGCCGCAAGGCGGTTGTTCCTCGGTGCCGCGGAAGTTGGCCATGCCGGAGCGCAGGGCGGGGCCGTAATGGAAGGCGGTGGTGGTGCCGGCGCGGCAGGCGTATTCCCATTCGGCCTCCCAGGGAAGACGGTAGGCCCAGCCCGGAGGGATGCGACCCGCGGCCCGTTCCTGCATGGTCAACGTGTGGCAGTAATTGGTCGCCTCAAACCACGTGCAGGCATCGATGGGGTGGAGCACCTCGTTGGTGACGGGGCCGCCCACGCCGCCGAATTGAAGGTACCAGAAGCCGCCGTTGCGCTGGTAGGAGGTGTTGGTGTTCATGATCGAGACAAACTCGCCCTGCGTCACCTCGAACTTCCCCATCCAAAACGGGTGACTGATGGTGACGGTGGTCTGCGGGCCTTCGTCGAACCAGCGTCCCGGCTCGTCGGGCGGGCTACCCATGGTGAAGGTGCCGGGCGGGACGAAGAGCATGTTGGCGACCGGGGTGATGTTGGTCGGCACGTCCACCTCGACGACGCGGTAGTAGCGCTGGCCCGTGGCCGGGGTGGTGTTATCGACAAACCGGTGGGGGTTCCACTTCAGTTCAAAGTGCTGGAGGGCGTACCAGGTGGCCGTGGGGGACATCACGGTGGCGTATTGGACCTGATAGACCCGGCCCACCACGCCCGTGACGCTAATGCCGGTGTAGGGTTGCATGCCCAGGCTGGGGATGGTTTGCGCGGGCGCATTGCCCGCGGGGATCCACGCGAGGAGCGCGGCGCCCAACAGGGCGGCGAAGTGAAGGTGCTTATTCATGGCAAATGTCGGCTTCATGGCATTCGGGTGTCTGGCATGGATGGGCAGGCTAGGGCGAGCGCAGGCGGTAAAGTCGGAACGGATGGATCAGCCAGTTGGGGTCGCTGAAATAGAACGACCCCGAGCTGAGGATATTGGTGGAGATGGGTGTCCAGCCCGGATCGAGGGCGTTCGTGGCCGCCTCCACCACGAAGGGCATGTTGGTGCTCCCGGTGATCTTGAACCCGAACCGGTTGGTCCGCACGCCGAACGAAGGGTCGTCGGTGAGCATCTGCGGGTTCCACACGAACATGGGGCATCCGCAGAAGTAGGGGCTCCACCCGGTGGTGCCCGGCATGTAATAGACCTTGAGGCGGGGATCGTTGTAGAAGGTATTGGAGCGGAAGAAGGGCTGGTTCCCCTCGAACGTGGCCGAGACCAGCCGCACGCAGTTGCGGAAGGCCGAGAAGCCGACGTAGTTGACCTTCGGCCCCACCGTCAGGCGCACCAGGTTGCTGCACGAGAAGAACGCGTAATCCCCCACGTAGGTCACGCCGCGCCCGATCCGGAGCGTCTCCAGCCTCGTGCAATACCGGAAGGCGTAGTCGCCGATGATGAGGACGTTGTCCGGGATGTCCAGGTCCCGGATCTGGTTGCAGGCATAGAAGGCATAGGCGCCGATGTGGGTGAGGCCGTGGCCGAAGACGACGGAGGTGAGGTTGCTGCAGGAGAAGAAGGCGTAGTCGCCGATGCGTGTCACGCTGTCAGGCACGGTCAGTTCGGAGAGGCTCGTGCATCCGTAGAAGGCGCTGTGGCCCACGCGCAGCAGTCCCTCCCCCAGCGTGGCGGTGCCCAGGCTGGTGCAGAGGAAGAAGGCTTCCGCGCCGACGTCGGAGACAAGATCGGGAATGTCCACGGAGGTGAGGTTGGTGCAGGCGAAGAACGCCCCATCGCCGATGGCCAGCACGTTCTGGCCGATGGCGGCATTGGTCAGGCTGGTGCAACCGTAGAACGCCTGGGGGCCGATCAGGTTCACGCTGTCCGGAATGAGGACCCCCGTGAGGTCCGTGCAACCGTGGAAGGCGCCTTCCCCGATCACCATCACGCCGGTCGGTATCTTGAACGAACCGGCCCGCGGCATGGGATAGCGGAGGAGAGTCGTCTGAGCCTCGTCATAGAGCACGCCGTCCACGCTGCTGAACACAACGTTGAGCGGGTTCACGTCGAGCGATGCGAGGCTGGTGTCCCCGAAGAAGGCGTCCTCGCCGAGGTTCACCAGGCTCTGCCCGAGCGTGACGCCGGCCAATTGCGTACAGAGCGAGAAGGCCCCGGCCCCGATCGACACGACCCCGTCGGGAATGACGAGGGAGGTCAGGCTTTCGCAGGCGTAGAACGCCCGGTTGCCGATGATGAGGAGGCTGTCGGGAAAGACGAGGCCAGTGAGGTTGACGCACAAGCTGAACGCGTCCTGGCCGATGGTTTCGAGTCCCTGGCCGAGATGGATGGAGAGCAGGCCGGTGCAGCCGTAGAAGGCGCCGTCCCCGAGGCTGACCATGCTGTCGGGGAGCGCGACGGACTCGAGCAGTGGGCAGCCGTAGAAGGCCTGGGCCCCGATGGACTCCAGGTTCTGGCCGAGCGTGATGCCGGTCAGTTCGGCGCACGCGTAGAAGGCACGGTCCCCGATGGTGATCACGCTGTCGGGCAACACCACGCCAGTGAGGCTGATGCATTCCCGGAAGGACTCCACGGCAATGTCCGTGAGGTTGGTGCCCAGGGTGACGGAGGACAGGCTGGCGCAGAGATGGAAGGCCCCGGCGCCGAGGGATTGGATCGACGGGGGAAGGTTTGCGGCGGCCAGATCGGAGCAACCGATGAAGGCATGGTCCCCGATGGATTCAAGGTTCTGGCTGAAGGTCACCGAGTTGAGGCTGGTGCAAAAGGCGAAGGCGTCATGGCCCAGTGTGATGGTGCTGTCGGGAATCACGACGCCGGTCAGGCTCGCGCAGTTGGCCAGGGCCTCGTTGCCGATGGCGGCGACTCCGTTGGGGATCACGAGAATGCCGGCGCGACCCTGGGGGCATTGCAGGAGCGTGGACTGGGTATGGTTGTACAGCACGCCGAGGTGGCTGCTGTAATTGGGGTTGTCGGAATCAACGTTGATGGCGTCCAGGCCGGTGCACCCATGGAACGCATGGAAGGAGAGGCTCGTGAGAGTGGCCGGGATGTCGATCTCGCCCAGGCTGGTGCATCCGTAGAAGGCATAGTCGCCCAGGGCGGCCAGGCCCTGGCCGATGTTGACGTTGGTGAGGCCGGAGCAGAAGGCGAAGGCCTGGACCCCGAGGGAGGTGACGCTGTCGGGAAGCGTGACCTGACCCAGGCCGGAGCATTCGGAGAACGCCCAACTCCCGATCGTTTCGACGCCGTCCACCAGCGGAGCCTGGACCAGGCTCGAGCATCCGTAGAAGGCCCAGTCGCCGATGGTGGCGACGCTGCCGGGAAGGATCACGTTGGTCAGGCCGGTGCAATCATAGAAGGCTTCCTCCCCGATGCTTGTGACTCCGTCGGGAAGAGTGACCCGGGTCACGGCGTATCTCACCGCGAAGGCTCCGGCCCCGATGGTGGAGACCGGCAGGCCGTCGATCGAGCCGGGCACGACCACGTCGCCGCCGGGACCGGTGTATCGGGTGATGGTGAGGGTGCCGCCGTTGGTGATGTAATTGAACTGGGCATGGGCACCAGGGGCGGCCGCGACACAGGCCATCAGCGCCAGGAGAAGGATCCAGCCGGTCCGCGCGGGCCTCGCTGGCGACGGCGGGCGGACGGTGGAGTGCGATGGGTCATGCATGGCGGTGGTAGGTGCGTTCCATGAAGTCGTGATGTGGCTAGGGAAATACCAGTCGGGCGCGATAAAAGCCATGGGCGGCCGCTTGGTTGACGGGGTTGGTCAGGTCCACGGTGAAGACCACCTGGTAGTTGATGGCCAGGACCGGGCCTCCGACCGGAAGCCATTCGCCGTCGTCCAGTGAGAGGCAACGCTCGAGCTGGTACACGCTGCCCGACATTGCGCCCCAGGAAAGCTGCAGCGTGCCTTCTCCGGCCGACATCTGGATGTCGCCCGCCCAAATCCAGTTCGCGCCGCCGGGGGTGCCGCCGAAGTTGGATCCGGCGCGCCAGTTCCACGCCGCGGCATTGGCCAGTTCCGGGTTGAGAATCATCAGGGAAGGTCCGTCGCCGTCCGGCGCATTGGGCCAGGGATCTTCGTCGCCATACTGGACCACATCCACGGCGTAGCCGTCCGGATCGACCAGTTCGATGGCCTCGCCGCCATTGTCGAGGTTGCCGGAGGTCCATTGATAGACCGGGAATCCCTGGCCCTCATAGATGAACTTGTTCTTGGCCACGACCAGGTATTGGTGGGGCCCGATGACGCTGCCCTCCGGGAAGGTGAACTGGATGCCGGAGACGAACGCGTAGCCCTGCAGGGCGACCGGTTCCGGGTTGAGGTTGTAGATCTCGACAAACTCGATGTCGTCGTCGGCTCCCTGGAGGGGCGAGGGATTGTAGTGGATCTCGGTAATCACCAGCCCGGCGGCGCGCAAGCCGTTGGTCAGGGGTTGGTAAGGGATGGCGCCCATGTCGGCCCGCGAGCCGTCCGGATCCGGGACGGCCGACGGGTGGCCGGCGTCGATGGCGGAGGAGTTGGGGCGGAGGCGGAAATCGAGGAGGCCGGGTCCGACAAACTCGGGCCCGTCGAACAGGTTGCCCGCGCCGGGGAGCCTTTCGGTGTTGGCGAGGCAGTAGTCGATGGTGATGCTGCTGAGCGGGTCGATGAACACGGCCGCGTCGCGGGAGAAGGCGAGGATGGAGTTGACCACCTGGGCTTGTCCGCCGCCCTCCCCCAGGTTCTTCTCATAGGCCGCCACGGCCAGCCGGTTGTCGAAGAAGGTGCAGCGATCCACGTAGGCCTGCGAGCCCTGGTCCTTGACGGCCACGCCCATGTCGCAACGCACGATGAGGTTGCGCGTGATGAGGCCCACGGAGGCCTGGCCGACGGAGACCCCCTTGTCGGTGCAGTCGTGAATGTGGTTCCCATCAATCCATATGTCGGTGGAGCCTTCGCCCAGATCGATGGCGTCGCTGTTCGAGCCGAGGAAGCCATGGATGTGGTTGCTGAGGATCTGGCCGGACATGATCTGGTCGTAGTCGATGGCGTCGGTGTCGACGGAGGTGCCTCCGGTGAACTCGCACCGTTCCACGGTGGCGTACTCCGCCCCCTTCACGTTGATGCCATCCCCGGTCGCCGTGATGCGGATGAAGCTGTCGCGCAGCGCGACCCGGCCGCCGAAGGTGAGAATGGGCATGCGGACGTCATCGATGTGGAGATGCTCCATGGTCAGGTCGGCATCAAAGGCGGTGATCCCGGCGCGGAGATCCGGGTTGAGCGGGACCAGGGAACTCCCGGAAAAGCGGAGGTGCTGGAGGAGGATGGGTTGATCAGGGTGATCGAGGATCAGGGCGCCCCAACGATGGTCCCGACCTTCAGGCCAGGTGGGTTCCTGGGTCGTGTAAAGCGGGTGGCGCGCGCCGGAGTTGGGGTTGGCGGCAATGATGACGGGGTTTTCGGCCGTGCCCCGCACCTCCAGGCTGCCCTGAACCAAGAGGTTGGCCTTGTCGGGCATGAGGAGCGTGGCGCCCGGTTCGAGGACCAGGCGGCTGCCCGGTGCCACGGTGATGTCCCCATCGGCCACCCAGGCCGATGGCCCCTGCGTGAGCGTGAAGTCCCCGTTGATGATATCGGGAAGCCGTTGCGTGTCCGGATCGGGCTCGAAGGAGGCCGTCCACGCGGCGCCGCCGGTCGCGTCCACGAGGATTTCCGGTTCCTGGTTGGTCTGGTTGCCGTCGGTCCATCCCGCGAACCGGTGACCCACCCTCGGCACCGCCTCGAGTCGCACCGGCACGCCATCGAAGTAATTGGCCGTGAAGCCCGTCTCCACGACCATGCCGTGCACAAGGACGGAGCCGCCGCCGGCATCGAAGCTCACCGTGAGGGGACTCATGTCGCCCAGGCCGAACTTGGTCTTGATATGGCTGATCTGAAACCCCGGGCGTTGGTCGGTGAAGGCGCGCACGACGGCAAGGTTCTGGTCCCAGACTTCCAGGCTGGGAATGCGGGAGGGCCACCGCGCGATCTGGGAGGGCATCTCCGGGTCGATGATCGCCTTCAATGCATCCATGATGGGGTGGACGCGGTCCGGGGCGTAGAGGGTGTGGATCTGGGTGACGAACCGGTGGATGAACTCGTCCCGGAAGGAGGGATTCTCCAGCAGGGCCCGCAGCTCGATGGTGGACCAGAGCGGGGAGCGCGCCTGGGGAACCGGCGAGGTCACATGCGACAAGATGTCGAAGTAGGGAAAGGTCCACATCTGGTCCACGTCGAAGACCACCCACCGCCAGCGCCCGTTGGGTTCGGACTTCCAGAACTTGACGTTGTGATCGGTGGAATGGCGGCCCATGTAGATGGAGGCGATCTGGAAGTTGATGAACTCGTTGACGTCCATCCTGGAAGCGACATGGGCGTAGCTTTCGGCCATCGCCAGGTCGTTGGTTTCCATGTAGGCGATGAGGTCCTCGTATTCCCCCTTCTCCCCGTCCATCACGACTGTGGGGATGACGTCGTGCTCGATGTAATCGATCTCGGCCCCGCCCACACTGGGGTGGTTGGAGCGGAGGTAATCAAGATCCTGCCGTTCCCGGATGTTGTAGAGGCCGTGATATTTGCCGTTGAGGTAGAGGCGGACGGGGCGGTAGGCCTGGTAGTCGAGGTCCAGTTGGCCCTCAAACAGCGTGTTGATCAGGCCTTCGCGGATGTAGGCGACGTCGCCGTCCTGTCCGCCGGCCCGAAGGATGAAGCCCTTGTAATTCTGATAATCACGGTTGGGAAAGATCGGGTAGATCACCTCCTCGGCCCCCCAACGGTTGTCCAGGTCGATGGAGACGGCCTTCTGTGGGCTGTCGAGAATGACGTAGCCCACGAGCTTCATGCCGGCGTCGAGGTGGAATTCCCCGGAGCCGTCGGCCTCGTAGAAGTCGATGTGAACCGGCATTTCCCGCTTCTTGATCGTGTTGGAGAAAATGCCGATGAGCGGGTCGTAGAGCGTGTTGGGATAGGCGGCCAGGCTGACGATGGGCAGCGTGGAGTTGGTGTCGAACAGGTACACCTCGACTCGCTCCGTGCTTTTGAGTTGTCCCTCCTTGAAGCTTGCCGCCCGGATCACCATGGATTCCTCCACCGCGATGGGGCCTGAAAAGAGCTGGGACTGGCTGGTGGGACGGGAACCATTGGCCGTCCACCGGATGACCGCGTCGGGATCGATTGTGGAGAGGACCAGTTCCTGCGGGGCGCCATAGACGCCGCCTGAAACGGAGAAATCCACCGGGGCTGTCCGGACCGCGTTGGTGGCGCCGAGGGTGGTGTTGGGGGCGCCTGGCGTGGGTTCCCCGAAGTACAGCCATGTGTCGGGGTCCGAGACGGAGCGGCCCATGGAGACATCGGTCAACTGGGTTCCGAAATCGACACGGTCCAGAAGGGTGCCGCCCGGGGAGTGGAGCAGGAGGGATTCACCATCAGCGCTGATCGCGTAGTTGGCGTGGATCCGGATCAGTCGCTCGACGAGGTAGGGAGAGTAATCCCGCTGCACCAGGTCGCCGGGGGCGGCATCGTGATCGTCCGCCCACACCAGCAACATCCCATTGGCGCCGAGAAAGGTGCCTTTGGGGAAGAACCACTTCTGTGGATTGTTCGGATTGTCGCTCAGGAAATACCCCGACAGGTCCACCATCTGGCTGGAGCGGTTGTGGATCTCGACCCAGTCGGAGTAATCCTCGAGGTCCACGTTGTCGGGATTGACCGAGGTGTTGGAGGCCAGGAACTCGTTGATGGTGATCGCGGCGTCCAGGTAGTGGAAATCCACCACGCGACTGGGCAGCCAACCCGGCATGTATTGGCGGACCCGCAGCCGGATGGGCGGGCTGAGGGTGATGGGCCCGGTCCAGACCGTGGAAAGCTCGTTTGGCTCGGTGCCGTTGAGCGTGTAGCGGACGGTTGCACCGGGGACATTGGTCAGCAGACTCACCGTGATGTTGGTCGGGTAGATGCCGTCGGGATGGGAGACCTCCGGCACGGGCGCCACACTGGGGTAATGTTCGCCGTTCCCGCCAAAGGGGGTGGGAAGCATGTAACCGGGTGAGCCGGCGGGATTGAGCGTGGCCAGGGAGGAGGTCAGTTCCGCCTGCAGGAGCAGGCCTTCGTCGGCCACATCGTGATTCAGGGCCTGGATGGCCAGGACATTCTCCACGTTGGTCTGGGCATGGCGAAGTCCGCTTGTCGCGTAGGCGCGGGCGATCTCCCTGGAATCCAGCGCGCGGTTGTAGATCCGAAACTGGTCGATCCTGCCCCGGAAGTAGAGGCCTTCCAGGGAGCCGTAGAGGTAGCCGCCGATCGTGACCGGGGCGTCGTTGGAGATGGCGGCCTCGATATAGTCCGGCCCCTCGCCTTCCAGCGCGCCGTCCACGTAGATGCGGACCTTGTCCCCGGCCTTTCGCACGCCGACCAGGTGGTGCCATCCCGTGCTCAGCGACTTCCGCGATTCCGCGACGCTCAGGAAGTCGGGTGGGTTTTGGCCCACCTGAAACATGGGTCTCCCGCCATTGTTCCACCCGGTGCGCATCGCCCAGCTCATGCGTTGGATGCCGTTGACGTTGTCGCGGCTGACCACGCGGTCGTTCGGGTTGAGTCCCTGGGTGGTGCGGACCCACAGGGAAATCGTGAAATCCAGCAAGTTGAACTTGGGATCGGTTGGGATGACCACCAGGTCGTTGCCATCAAAGTTGAGCACCTGGCCGCGGTCGGGGTCGATGGCCAGCGTCGGCCCCCGCAGTTCACCGTGGCTTTCTCCCTCGGCATCCAGAAGCATCCCGTTGGTGGTCGTGAGCGCATCCCAACTCGCCACCACCCCCTCCGGCAACGGTTCGCGCAGGAGGTGGTTGAAGGCGGACAGGTCCACGGTTTCCACCTGCCCTGCCAGCGGCCCCTCATGGGAGGCGGTGGCCATGGAGGCGGTGGAAAGTTCGAGGGGGGCGTTGCGTGACGCAATCAGGAAGCCGTTCAAGTAGGCCGCGAACCCGTCGTCGTAACGGATGTTCAATGTCCCCAAGCGGTCCTGGGCCGGGGCGGTGAAGGTGAACCGGGTGAAGGCGGCCGACGCCGGTTGCGGCAGAACGGTCTGAAGCCACGGATCATAATTGAGGGCGCCGCCGGAATAGCCAATTCCATTCGTGCCGGGCAGCCAGGACGCCCCATCAAACGCGTTCTCCATCCAGGTGTCGTCGGGCAGGCCGTCGGACGCGGATTGGTAGCGCATTTCAGAGGCGGGCTCCAGCAGGGTGGCGGTGGTCGTCGCACCCGGGTAGCCGTAGGCGACGTCGGGATACTGCATGGGATAATGGTCGTAGGCGTGCTCGATGGTCAGGCCGTCCGGGCGGACCAGAGCGAGGAATCCATTGGTGTTGGAGAGGCGGAAGTTGGTGTGCAGTTCCCCCGCGTCGCGGTCTTTGTTGGAGGCAAAGACCACCAGTCGCTCACCGGGATCCAGGGGGGTGGAGGAGAAGATCCACTTGGTGAGGTCATTGGGATCGTCGGTAAGGAACCACCCACCCAGGTCCACGGCCTTCGGGGTGCCGTTGTAGATTTCCAGCCAATCGCTCGTTTCCCCGTCCTCGTCGGTGCGCCCGTTGGTGTTGAAAGCCACGAACTCGGAAATCCACAATTCGGCATGGGCAGACCCCAACGCGAGGAACCCGAGGAACATGAGAATGAACCATCGCGGCCCCCGGCGCCTTATTCCATTTCTGGCTGGTAAGGGGAAATAATCGTCCTGCATATGCCCAAGGAGCCTATGTCATTGCGCCGTAACGCGCTTGCAGGTGGAGCGTTACATAGTAGGCACAACTATAAGCATTCTCAAGAAGTTTCAAGATGCCCAAAGGTTCCCTGAAGGTCCCAAAAAAGGCCGCATCAGGTCGCGCCTTTCTGCGGTTTTGGCATCGTGCTGGCCTCTGGCCTGACGGACGATTACGAGCACGAGCCCATGACACGTAGCCGCCGCCGTGAGGCGGTGGACTCTGTCTTCACGGACAACGTGAGAATCCACCCCCTTATCCCGCGACGGCGGGATGGCTACGTGTCTTGTGGCGGGTTCGGGAATTCGAAACTTGAAACTAGACACTCGAAACTTGCCACGGCTCATGGGGAGCACTTTCCTCCTGACCCGGGCAGGTCTGACCCTGGTCGCATCCCGCCTTTCTCATCGAATCCTTAACCGCATCTCACGGGGATATCATTCCGGGTCGGGCATTCTGGGCGCATCGATCGATCGATCGGTTTTCGACCACATCAAACCCAGAACCAAGGAAAGAGAATGAAAGACGTGAAAACATGGTTGAGTGTTGCGGTCCTGCTCCTGTGCAGCTTGGGAGCGGTGGCGAGCGAGAGTCCGAAGGGGCGCCAGGTGATTTGCCCGGAATGCCGGCTGACGGCCATGCTCGCCTTGCGGTCCGCCTTGAACGAGGCACGCAGCGAGTACGACCTGGCCCTGGCCCGGGCCAGCACCTTCGAGGACCAAGAAGAACGCGGAGAACTGCAAGAGGAGGCCTGGGAGGATTATCGCGATGCCTATCGCCTTGCAAAACGGCAGCACACGGCGCGCCTGGCCATCTGCCTGGAACTTGCGGAATGCCGCTACGATCCGGAGATTGATCCGGAGAACTTCCTGACTCCGGACGAGATCGTCATGCAACCCAACCCCTATTTCCCGATGATCCCGGGCCGGCTGTACCGCTACCGCGGCATTACGGACGAAGGGGAGGAGGAACTTATCGAGGTCCAGTTCACCCGCATGACACGCGAGATCCTGGGCGTCACCTGCATCGTGGCGCGGGACACAGTTTGGGTCGAAGGCGACGTGGTGGAGGACACGTGGGATTGGTATGCCCAGGATCGGGAAGGCAACGTATGGTACTTCGGGGAGCTGACCGTGGAGTTCGAGGACGGGGAGATCCTGGGACTGGAAGGCTCGTTTGAAGCGGGCGTCGATGGCGGCAAGCCGGGGCTGATCATGGAGGCGCATCCCATGCCCGGAGACGCCTACCGGCAGGAGATGTTCCTCGGTGAAGCGGAGGATTGGGCCAAGGTACTGGCCCTGGGCCAGTCCGTGACCGTGGCCTATGGCACGTTCACCGACTGCGTGTTGACCGCGAACTTCAATCCCACCGGAGAGGACCCTTTCCTGGCCGAGGACAAGTACTACGCCCCTGGCATTGGTTTCGTGCTGGAAACCAAGCCCAACGGGGAGCGGGTGGAACTGATTGCCATTGAGGAAGTCCCGGTGGAGGAGATGGGGGAATAGGCGAATAGGCGAATGGGTAAAGGGCCTGCCCTCCGAATCGCGCGGCGGTGGCAAGGCTGCTGACAAAGTACGCGTGTCGAGGCGTCCTCGCCGTCAGACCTGCCGGTTTCATCTTACGCTTACTCTTATCACTCCTACTCTGCAGAGGCGAGTAAGAGTAAGAGTAAGCGTAGGAGTAGGAGCAAGAACCTGTGCCACAGGCGCCCGCGCCGACTTTGTCAAGTGCCACGCGGCGGCGGGAGAAGGAGGGGGATTCTCATCGTGCTCTCATCCTGGCGGGGATAGAGTGCGCGTATCGTGAAGATTCTCTTGGTGGAGGATTATGTCGTCCTGCAGAAGTCGGTGTCCAAGGCGATCCGGGAGCTGGGTTGGGCGGTGGATGTGGCCGGCGACGGGGAGGAAGGGCGCTGGTTCGCCGACAACCACGCCTATGACGCAATCATCCTCGACCTCATGCTGCCCAAGGTGCATGGGCTGGAGGTGCTGCGCGAGCTGAGAGGAAAGGGGTGCCGCACGCCGGTCCTGATCCTGACCGCGCGCGATGGCGTTGAAGACCGGATGCAGGGCCTGGACATGGGGGGGGACGACTACCTGGTGAAGCCGTTCTTCATTGGGGAGCTGATGTCGCGGCTCAAGGCCTTGGTGCGCCGGAACTATGTCGAGCAGGACGCCGCATTGCAGGTGGGGGACCTGGTGGTGGACACCAACGCGCGGACCGTGCGGCGGGGAGGCGTGTCGATTGCCCTGACCGCCCGGGAGTATGCGCTGCTGGAGTACCTGGTTCGCCGCCAGGGGCAGGTTGTCACGCGCACCGACATCTGGGAGCATGTCTATGAATCCTACGGAGGTTCGGAAAGCAACGTGGTGGATGTCTATGTGGGATACCTGCGCCGCAAGCTGCACACGTCCGGCGCGCCTCCCCTGATCCACACAAGGCGAGGTCAGGGCTACATCCTGCAGGGGGAGTGACAAGGCATGAATTCACTGCGCTGGAGATTGTTTGCCGGGAGCGTGGCCGCGTTCACGCTGCTGCTGGGAGGTGGTGGAGCCCTCGCCTACATCGGCATCAAGGAACGTCTCTATGCCTCGTTCGACCGCAGTCTCGTCCAGAGGGCGGTTTCACTGATCCCCATGATCAAGGAGGAGGAGGGGGTGATCGAGATTGACTGGCTCGAATACCGTCCGCATCCGCCCGGACACCAGGAAGGAACCGATCGCTACGCCATCTGGAAAAAGGCCGCCAACGAACTCCTGGCCCAATCCGATGAAGCGGCCACCACTGACTTGCCACGCACCGGCGGGCCGCCGGATCGGCCCGTGGTTGCCGAACTGCCGTTGCCCGACGGAAGCGCAGCCCGACGGGTCGGCATCGAGTTTCATGCCCGCATTGATCTGGAGGGAGAGAATGGCGAGCCGATCGAAGTGAAGGAGAAGGGGCCGGCCATTCAAATGGTCCTGGCCCGGAAGGACACGGTTCAGCCGACCTTGGGCGCCATCCGCGGAATGTTCGCCGGCATCTGGGCCGGGGGCACGCTCCTGAGCGCGCTTGTGACATGGTGGTTGGTCCGCAAAAACCTGCGTCCCCTGGATGAACTAAGGGAGCAGATCGGACGCAAGGGAGTGATGTCAGGACAAAAGGTGAGCCTGGACCGTCCTCCGGCCGAGCTGGAGCCGGTGGTGGCGGAACTGAACCGACTCCTGGAGCGCGTGGAAAGAGCCATCCTGCGCGAGCGCACGCTCACGTCCAACGTGGCTCATGAACTGCGCACACCGGTGGCGGGCATCCTTTCCACGCTGGAGGTCGCGCTGGGCCGGTCGCGTCCCGCGGAGGAGTATCGCGAGGCAATGGATCAGTGCTTTGACATCGCTAAGCGCATGCACTGGCTGGTGGGCAACCTTCTTTCCATCACGCGCATCGAAGCCAATCACCTGCAGTTGCAATCCCTGCCGGTTCCGCTGCATGAGCGCCTGCGGGAGTGGTGGGAGCCGTTTGCCAAGCTCGCCGCCGCCCGCGGGCTGCGCGTGTCATGGAGCCTCGTTCTAAATGCTGTCGTGACCACGGACGCCGGGTTCCTTCGCGTGGTGATGTCCAACCTCTACGACAACGCCGTCTCGCACGGGCGGGCCAACGGGGTGGTGCGCATCGCTGCCGACGCCCAAGGCGCCATTACGGTTTGCAATCTCGTGGAGGACATGGATGCCGCGCACGTGCAGCATGTCTTTGATCCCTTCTGGCGGAACTCCGAGTCGCGCGATGCGGGCGGCGGGCATGTGGGATTGGGGCTGAACCTTTGTCAGAAAATTGTGGGCATCCTGGGTGGACGCATCACGGCGCACTTTGAGGAATCGGAGCGTGTGTTTGAGGTGCGGGTGGAGTTGGGGCGGAGGGAGGAATCTGAGAACGGGGAAAGGCAGGACTTAGAATGCAGAATGAAGAATGCAGAATGCAGAATGAAGAATGCAGAATGAAGAATCCTTTACCCGAAAAGAACGACCCACATGTTGTCGTTTTGCCGGGCCCCTCACCCCTTCCCTCTCCCGCAGGGAGAGGGGGACCCGTCCTCTCCGCGGAGAAAGGCCCCTGCGCTCATCCCTCTTGCCCATCGCGGCTCCGATGTTCCCTCTCCCCGCGGGAGAGGGTCAGGGTGAGGGGCTTTTGCATGGTACGGTTCATGGTCCATGTGCGCCTTCCAACCCATGTGGTGATGGAGGCTTCCCCATGAACCTGCCCGGATCGGACCGATCGGTCGGATCCGTGCGAAGGAAGGATTGGTTCAGTCCAGGTTCATGGGCCAATGGCCCGCGCCGCGCCGCGCGCCAGTCGCTTATTGACTGACCACGGTGATGGTGCTGGTGGCGGAGAAGAGGGGGTCCCCGGACGGAGGGCGGTAACGGGCGGCGACGGTGATCTGGTCGGCGTGGGGGCGGTTGGTGGTCCAGAGAGGCGTGAACTCGTAGGCGTCGCCGATCGTGCCGCGATGCAGGTAGAGCGGGAGCTGATCGGCGGCGTAGCTCCAGACCTGGAGCGGCGTGTTGGTGCCGATGGCGCGACCTGGGAGCAGCCCGTCGAACATGAGGATGTCCAGGGTGCCTTCCGCGATGGCGGTCGGTTTAGGTTTGAAACGGTCCACAGCGTACACTTTCACAGCAAACCCATCCGCGCCGGGCGTGGCATCGGTGTTGATGGCCAGGGGGACGGCGAACAGGTGGATTTCACTGATGCCCTTGGCGGGACGGACGGGCGAGGGGTCGCTCTTGCGAGTGGTGTTGCAACCGGTCAGGAGGAGGGTGAAGGCGAGCAGGATGGGGAATGGGGGAATGGGAGGATGAGCCAATGGGCGAAGGGCTTGTCCTCCGAAGGGCGACGCGTTGGGCATTCGGGCAGTATCGGGGAAGGACTTGGCCACCGAAGCGCCACGGGCGCAGGAGGAACGGGCGGGTGAAGGCTGGCTCATGGGTGTTGACGTGCTGCGAATCCTATCATCCGCGCATGCGGCGCGGCGTGCCCAACTGCTTTTTGCGGACCCAAAGCCAGGTCACAGCTTCTTGCCCTTGGGCGTCTCTTGGTTGAGATCCTCCAGCGTGCCTGGGTCGAGGATCTGCTCCTTCAACATTTCCTCCTTGAGCTCGTCCTTGACCTTGGACTGCTTGAGCATTTCGCGGGTGAGGGTGGCGGCATCAGTCGTGGTGCCTTCGCCATCCAACTTCACGAGGACCTGCGGGGTGAGGAAGATGAGGAGTTCCTTGCGGTCCTTGAACTTCTCGGAGCTGCGGAAGAGGTAACGGATGAGGGGGATGTCGCCGAGGACGGGGACCTTCTTGAGGCGTTCGTCCTCGGTGGTGCTGATCAGGCCGCCGATGATGATGGACTGGCCGCTGCGGACGCTGACGGTGGTGGTGGCGAGGCGCTCGTTGATGATGGGCGCCTGCAGGCCGTCGCCGACATCCACGCCGGAGCTGCTCAGGGCGGAGTTGGTGGTGCCGACGTCCATGCGGACGAATCCGTCGGGGCTGATGCGCGGGGTGACGGTGAGGATGACACCGACGTTCTGGTATTCGAAGGAGTTGATCACGTTGCCCTGGTCGGTGACGCGGCTGTTGGTGATGAGGGGGACCTTTTGGCCGACGTTGATGGTGGCGGGCTGGTTGTCGGCGGTGAGGATCTGAGGGCGGCTGAGGATTTCCAGCCGTCCGTCGTTCTGGAGGGCGCGCACGAGGAAGGTGTAGTCACTGCCGGTGATGGCGGCGGAGAAGCCGCCGAACGACTGGAGGGCGTTCGCCACGCCGAAGTCGGTCCCGATGTCGTAGGTCTTGCTGCCGGAGCTGCCGGTGTAGGCCCATTCGACGCCGAGGTCGGTGGTGGCGTCGATGACGACCTCGGCGATGAGCGATTGGATGAGGACCTGGGGCTGGGGCTGGTCGAGCTGCTCGATGAGGCTCTTGATCTCCTCGAAATAGCGGGGGTTGGCCGACATGAGGAGCGCGTTGCTGATGGGTTCGGCGACGATGGCGACCTCGCGTTCGAGGAGTCGCTCGGCCGCGCCGACGGCGTCGGGGCCCAGGGCCTGGATGATGCGCTGGCGGTCCTGGTCGAGGAAGGTGCGCAGCGCGGTCTCCACTTCCGGCGCCTGGGCGTTGCGCAGGCGATAGACCTCGGTCTCGCGTTCCTGCACCGGGCTGGCGTCAAGCGACTCGATGATCTCCGAGGCGAGCGTGAGGTAGTTGTCGGCGCCGCCCACCAGCAGGCTGTTGGTGCGCGGATCCACGGTGACGGTCAGGGCGTTTTCCTCGGCGGTGCCGATGGTGGCGGAGGCGCCTTCGACCGGTTCGGTGGCGATGACATCGGGGTTGGCCGGGTCGGCGGGCCGGCCGGGGAGCACGAGCGTGTATTGCACGGTGCGTTGTCCGGCCGGGGACACGCCCCCGGCGGGCTGCAGCCGGAACAGGGAGGTGAGCACGTCGGCCAACTGCCGGGCGTCGGCGTTGAGCAGCGTGAACACCTTGATCTTGGCCAACTGCGGGGAGGCGTCGTCGAGGCGCTTGATGATCTGTTCCAGCAGCGGCATGTAGTCGAGCGGGCCGGAGACGATGAGCGAGTTCATGCGCGCGTCGGGCGTGATCAGGACGCGTTCCTTGAGGGCGGAGGTGATGAGGTCCTCGCCGTTCTCGGCGCGGGTGATGAACTGGAGGAGCGGCTGGACGTTGGCGCTCTGGCCCGGGAGCGGTTCGGGGTTGGTGTTGAGCGAGCTGTTGAGAATGGTGGAGAGTGTGGTGGCGCGGGCGTACTTGAGCTGGATGACGCGGATTTCCGAGACGCGCCCGACCGATTCGGTGTCGAGTTTTCTGACCAGCTCGGCGATGCGCTTGCGGTCCACCTCGCCGGCGGAGACGATGACGGCGTTGAGGCGTTCATCGACATTGACCACGACCGGCGCGGCGCCGGCGGGGGTGCTGCCGCGGTAGAGGTTTTGGATGGTCTGGGCCACGCCCGCGGCGTCGGCCTTGGAGAGGGGGATGATGTCGTACTCGCCCGCCGCCTCGCCGGGCGCGGTGTCGAGGCGTTCGATCAGGCCTTCCACCATGCCCATGTCCTCGGGGGCGGCCCCGACGATGAGGGCGTTGGCGACGGTGTCGGACACGATGGTGATGGGATCCACGGCCTGACCGCGGATGGAGGGCGGGCGGTTGGCGAGGAGTTGCTGGAGGGTGCCTTGCAGCTTGACGGCGGTGGCGTTGGTGAGGGCGAAGACCTGGAACCGGGCGCGGGAGGTGACTTCCTCCGCATCCAACTGGGCGACCAACCCCTCGATGATGGCGAAGGCCTTGGAGTTGCCGGTGATGATGAGCGAGTTGGAACGGGGATCGATGGTGACATTGGGCCGTTCCTCCGGACGGAGCTGCGGCACCTTCGAGGCGCTGAACAGGTCCTCGATGACCGCCTGGACGCGGGCCGCGTCGGCGTGCTGCAACGGGATGATGCGGATGCTGTCCATGCCGGACGCGGCGGGGATGTCGAGCTTCTGGATGACGTCGTCGATGAGGGGGATGAGGTCCTTGCGGGCGGCGACGATGAGGGTGTTGGCGGCCACGTCGGGCTGGATGGTGACGGCGGCGCGGATCTTGGGCTGGACGGTTGTGTTGGTGGAATCGGCGGTTTGCAGGCGGGTGACGAGGGTGTTGAGCCCCTCGCTGCCCGGGACCGGAGGGCCGGACTCGGCGAACACGGCCTGCAGCATCGGGGCGAGCCGGATGGCGGAGGCATGCTTGAGGGTGAAGAGGCGGACTTCGGTGACGAAGTGATCCAGTTCGCGGTCCAGGTCGGTGACGATGCGCTCGGCCAGTTCGAGGGAGTCCTTGCGGCCACTGATGACCAGCGTGTTGGAGCGCGGGTCGGCGGCGATGGTGAGCGGGTTGACGAGGGCGCGTCCCTCGTCGCTGTCCGGCTGGGAGGGGCCGGCGGGGCCCGCGCCGAGCGTGCGGCCCTGGGTGAAGATGGTGGTGAGGGTCTGGGCCGCGGTGGTGGCGTCGGCGTGTTGGAGGGGAAGGACGCGGATCTGGACCCCCTCGGTGATGGCGAGCTCGTCGAGGCGCTTGGCCAGGGCCACGAGAGCCTGAAGGTTGTCGGGGGTGGAGGCGAAGATGAGGCGGTTGCCGCCAGTGGCGCCAGCGGCGGCGGGGTCAGCCATGATCTTCATGGGCTTGTTCAGATCGAGCTGGATATCATTGCCCTCCGCGTTGCGGATGCGCAGCTTGCGGACCTGGTCCTGGAGTTCGCGCGCCTCGGGGGTGAGGAGCGCGGCCGTGTCGGGACGGATGAGGTTCTGCAGGATGGTCGCCACCTGGGCGGCGTTGGCCTTCTGGAGGGGGAGCATGAGGACCTCGGTCTCGCCGTGGACGGCGGGGTTGTCGAGTTCGCGGACGAGGGCTTCCATCTGTTCCAGGGCCTTGTCGCGGGCGACGATGATGAGGCTGCGGGAGCGGGTGTCGGCGGTGATGCTGACCGGTTCGCCGGGGCGGATGGTGCTGAGTTGGCGGCCCAGTTCGGTGACCAGGGGCAGGACCTTGTCGGGCGCGGCGTTGGTGAGGGTGACCACGCGGTATTCCAGCTCAGGCTTGAGCCCCGGGGCGTCGAGCTGCTTGATGAGGGATTCCAGGACGGTGAACTCGGTCGGGTCGGCGCGCACGATGACGCTCCGGGTGCGGGTGTCGGCCACGGTGGTGAGCTTGGGCGGTCGGGCGGCCTGCTTGGTCTGCTGACCCTCCTTGGTGGTGGTGGTGATCTCCTGCTGCTTGAAGAGATCATTGAGGGTCTTGGCGACCGAGACGGGGTCGGCTTCCGAAAGTGTGAACTGTCGGAACTCCGCGTCGGTGCTGATGAAGGAGAAGGAGAGGTCGTAGAGCATCGACTCGATGCGGTTCAGTTCGGTGGCGGGGCCGGAGATGATGAGGGAGTTGGAGTCCTCATCGACGGCGATGACGACCTCGGGAAAGGTGTTGGTGACGCCGGCCGGAGCGGCGACGGCATCCGGGGCCGGGGCGTTGGTGGTGCCGGCATCGTCCGGGGCGGGCGGATTGTCTGCCTCGGGAGCCGGCGTGGGCGGATTCGTTCCGGGCGCGGGTTCCTCGGCGGGGGGCGTGATGCGATCGACGAAGCGGATCGTGCCGCGATGCATCTGGGGGTAGAGGTTGCCGAGCATGTCGGCCATCTGGCGGGCCGGGACGAAATCGACGGGCAGCAGGCGGATCTGGATGCTTTGATCCAGGGCGGCGGTGTCGAGCCGGCGGATGAGGCCCTGCATCTCGGCCAGGTCGCCGGGCCGTGCGATGAGGGTGAGGGAATTGCCGGTGAGATCCCATTGGATGGACGGGCGTTCGCGCTGCGGCCGGTCTCCGAAGAGATCCTCCAATTGGGTGGCAATCTCCGAGGCGCGCGCGTTTTCCAGGTACACCACCTGGATGTCGCGCAGGGGTGTCTCCGGCGCCTTGTCGAGCTCGGGAAGGACCTCCTCGATGAGGCGGAAGTGGGCCTCGACGCCGGTGACCACCAGCCGGTTGCCGTTGCGGTCCTCGTTGACACTGGCGAGCGGGATCGGGCGCCGGGCGCCGCCGCCCCCGCCCCGACGCAACTGGGAGTAATACATGCCCTGCAGGAGAGGCTGGATGATGTTTTCCACCTCACCCGCGTCGGCATGTTCGAGTTGGAAGACACGGACCGAGATGTCGGTGCTGACGCTTTCCGCATCGATGTCGTGGATGATGTCGAGGATTTCCTGGAGGCTGTTGGTGGGGGCCTGGATGAGAAGGCTGTTGGCGCTGGAGACGGGGGTGATGCGGATCTGCTTGGACGCGGTGACCGAGCCGCGGGCCCGGAGCGTGTCGTTGACGGCCTGGGCGACGTCGCTGGCTTCGGCGGTCTTGAGATGAACGGTCTTGACGAGGCTCCCCGGTTCGGTGCCGGGGGACTCCAGTTGCGCCACGAGGCCTTCGATCTGCCGGAACATGGGCCCGGAGGCGTCGATGACAAGGGTGCGCTCATCGGGCGCCGGCGAAAGGATGAGGCGGCGGGAAGGGTCGCTGGTGCTGATCTCGCGGGAGAAGAGCTGGCTGAGGATGGAGGCGACGGCGCTGGCGGAGTTGTGTTCCAGGGTGACGATGCGGATCTGGCGTCCGGACTCGGGCGGCGCCTCGTCGAGCCGGGCGACGATGGCCTGGATCCGGGCGAGGTCCTCCTCGGTGGCGGTGATGAGGAGGCGGTTGGAGGTGTCGTCGCCCATGATGAGGGCGCTTGGGCCGCGGGAGACGGGATGGTCCTTGACCTGTTCCTGGTAGAGGGTGGTGACGCGGGTGGCCAGGTCGCTGGCCAAGCCGGTTTCAAGCGGGATGATGTGGAGCTGGCGCGGCGTGACGGTTGGGGCGACGTCGAGTTGCTCGACGATGACCGCCGCGGCCTGGAGGTCGAGGGCATCGCCGCTGATGATGAGGATGTTGCTTTCGCGGTCGGACCCGACGCTGACGCGATTGATGGGCTGGCCGGAGCGGCCGTAGCGCACGAGGGCCGAGGAAATGACCGGGGCGATGGATTCGGAGCGTGCGTTCTTGAGCTTGATGACGCGGGTCCCGGCGGTCTGCTCGCTGGTGGCGTCGAGTTTGCGGATGAGGGGTTCGAGGCGGTCGAGTTCCTCGGCGGTGCCGGCCAGGATGAGCCGGTTCACACCGGTGTCGGGGAGGATGAGGGTGTCGATGGCAGGCTTGTCGGTCCGGTTCCTGAGCTGCTCCTGATAGAGCGTGGTGAGGGTGGTGACCAGCTCGGAGACGGTGGCGGTCTTGAGGTCGTAGATGCGGGTGTCGAGCGGTTCGACGCGGGCTTGGTTGGCGCTCAGTTCGGCGAGGATGGATTCGATGGCCTTGAGGTGTTCCGCGCGGCCGGTGACGATGAGGCGACCGGCCGGGGCGTCGGCGAGGATGCGGGCGTCGGGCGGATCCTCGCCGCCGCGATCCTTCCATTGGTCGTTGTAGAGTTGCTCGACGAGCGGCTGGAGGCGGGAGACCTCGGAGGGATTGCCGACGTTGAAGATGCGTGTGAGTCGTTCTTCGGGCTGACCGGTGCCGATAGTGGCCTGTTCGATGAGGTTGGTGATGAGGGTGACGTGGTCGGCGCGGCCGCTGATGATGAGGCGGCCGGTCTTGCCGTCACTGAGGATCTGGGCGTCGGAGGTGGCGGCGGGGTCCAGGTCCTTGACGCGGTCCTGATAGAGCTGCTGGAGGATGGGCAGGAGACGCTGCGCATCGGTCTGGGTTCCGACATGGACGACCTTGGTCTGGCGGTTCGTGGCGGCGTCCGGCTTCGATTCGAGACTGGCCACGATGGAGCGGATGGTGTCGGCCTGTTCGGGGGTGCCGAGGACCGCGAGGCGCCGGCCTGAGTTGCCGGCGTAGAGGGTGGCGGGCCGGCCGGCATCACCGCGCGACTGGTCCGCGTAGATCTCCTGGACGACGGGCAGCACGGTGGTGGCCTGGCCCTGCTTCAGGTCCACCATGTGCAGGGAACGGTTGGCGGCGTCCGGCGTGCCGTCGAGGGCGGAGACGAGGGCCTCGATTTCCGTCATGCGCGATTCGGGCGCGAGCACGATGAGCCGGCGGCCGAACGGCTGCGGCGTGATGGTGATGGCGTCCTCGAGGTTGGGGGTCGGGCGCTGATCCGAGAGGATGCGGGTGGCCAGTGAAGCGAGGCTGGCGGGGTCCTCGGCCTTGACGGAAAGGATGCGGAAGGCGCGCTGGCGACCATGGGCCTCAGTGTCGAGGGTCTCGATGATCATGGCCGCGTCCTGCAGGTCGTTGCGGGTGCCGGTGATGATGAGACTGTTGGATTTCTCATCGGCGGAGACCATGGTTTGCTGGATGGGCTGGCCGGCGGCGTTGAAGCGCGTCATGGCGCTGGTCACGATGGGGAGGAGCGTGGCGGCCCGGGCGGCCTTCAACTGAAAGACGCGCGCCCCGCCGGAATGTTCTGGGGCCTTGTCGAGCTGCTGCACAAGGAGTGCGGCCTGCTCCACCTCGTGGCGCTGGCCGCTGACGATGAGGCGATTGGCGCTGCTGTCTGCGGTGATGCGGGTGGTGGAGGTGTAGTTGGGCCCGTGCTGGTCGTGGATGAGCTGGGTGAACAACTCGGTCACGAGCGGGGCAATCGTGGCGGCCTCGGCCTCGCGCAGCTCGATGATGCGCAGTTCGCGCGGGTCGCGGTCCGGCCGCGTGTCGAGCTGCTCGATCATAGTGGCGGCGGAGGCGACCGCCTCGGTCTCACCGCTGACGATGAGGCTGTTGCTGCGGGTTTCGACGAGGACCTGGACGTTCTTGCGCTGGGCGTTGAGGCTTTTGTCCACGAGATCCACCAGCTCGGCGGCGTTGGCCATCTTGAGGCGGATGATGCGGACCTCGTCGCGGGCGCCTTCGGCGGCGGCGGGATCGAGCTGGCGGACGATGGATTCGACGCGTGCGATTTCGGCCTGGGTGCCGCTGACCATGATCCGGTTGTCCTGGGACTCGGCGACGAGGGTGGCCCGGCCGCCGAGGGGTTCGGGCTGGCCATTGAGCTGTTCGCGGTAGAGCTGTTCTACCAATGGAGTGAGTGCGTCGGCCTTGCGACGGTAGAGCTGGACGGCCTGCAGCGAACGGTCGGCCGGTGCCGGCCCGCCCTTCTCGATCCGGGCCACGAGGGCGCGGATCTTCTCGATGTCGGCGGCCTGGGCGAGAACGACCAGTTGGCGGGCCTGGGGATCGGGCATGATCCGGGGCTTGAGATGATCGGGGCGCGCGTCCGGCCCGCCCTGTTCCAGCAGTTGGTTGAGGAGGGGCAGGACTTCGTCCGGGGACTTGAGCTGGAGCGGGATCATGGCCAGGTCGCGCTGACCTTCAGGAGGGGCCACGTCCAGGGTGGCAAGGATGGCTTCAATTTCCCGGAGCTGGTCGGCGGTGGCAGTGACGAGGAGGCGATTGTTGGTGGGATCCGGAAGGAGGAACGGGGGCGTGCCGGTCGCGAAGGCGGGTCCGGACAGGCGGTCGGCGACGAGGTTGGTGAGGTTGGCGACGATCCGATCGATGCGGGCGTTCTTGAGGGTGAGGATGGTGAGCTGCCGGGCGGTGTCCGCGGCGGCGGGGGCTTGGAGATCCTTGAGGATGTCCTGGATGGCGGCGTAGTCGGCCTGGGTGGCGGTGACGATGAGGCGCGCCTCGTCGGTGCTGACCTTGGCGGGGGTGCGAGGTTGGATGGGGCGTGAGGCGATCTGGTCCTGATAGATGCGCGTCAGGAGGGGTGCGAGGCGTTCGGCCTCGGCGCGGGAGTTGACATGGATGAACCAGGTTTGCTGGGCGGCATCGTCGGGGGTGGATGCCTCGAGCTGGGCCAGGAGCGAGGCGGCCTGTTCGACATCGGCCGCGGAGCCGGTGAGGACGAGGCTGCGGGTGGTGGGGTCGAGGGAGGCCTGGAGCCTGGAGATGACGGTGCCGTTGGGCAGGCGCCGGCTCAGGGCGTTGGTGATGATCTGGGCGGCGGTGGCGAGATCGATCCGCGCGGGCTGGAGGAGGCGGGTGATCTGTTCGCCGCCGGCCTCGGCAGGGGCGCCGGCTTCGCCATCGACCTTTTGGATGAGCTTCTCGATGGTCTCCATCTGGCCGGCGACGGGGGCGGAGACGATGAGTCGGTTGAGGGCGGCGTCCACGATGACGCGGGCCTTGGTGGCGGCGGCCGGACCGGTTTCATCCTGGCCCGCGACCCCCGGCACGGCCTGGCGGATCATGGAGGCGAGTTCGGAAGCCTGGAGGGCGCGGGGCTCGAAGATGCGGACATCGCCGGCGCGTCCGCCCGCCTTGTCTTCAAACTCGGAGAGCAGGTTTTCAGCGAGCTCGATGCGGTCGCGGGGGCCGAAGAGGACGAGGGTGCGGGAGGCTTCGTCGAAGATGGCCGTGACGTAGGAGTTGGGGTCGGGTGAAAGCTCCTGGTAGGTGTTGGTCTTGGGATTGAGCTGGAGGCGTTTGGGGGCGGTGTCGATGCCGAAGGTGCGGTTGATGAGATCGGCGACGGTGGCGCCGGAAGCATGGAGCAGCTTGTAAGTTTTCATCTGGCGCTCGACCTGGGTGTCGGAGTCGAGTTCGTCCAGGAGTTTCTGGACGCGCTGGATGTTCTCCTTGCGATCGGTGACGACCAGGCCGCGCCCGCGGGAGAGGGGGGCGACGGATCCGGCATTGGAGAGCATGGGGGAGACGGCGGCGGCGACTTCGCCCGCGTCGAGATTCTTGAGTTCCAGGACGGTGGTGATGACCTCGCGGGGGCGGACGTCGCCGGTCTGGTCGAGGCCGCGGTAGATGGGGATTTCGGTCTGGGCGAGCTTGTCGAGCGGGACGAGGCGCAGGTAGCGGCCCGATTCGACGAGCATGACCTGCTTCATGGCGAGGATGAGGTTGAGCGCGTCGAGCGCCTCGGGATAGGTGTAGGGGTTGGGGTCGGAGAAGGTGAGGGTGCCTTCGAGGTTGGTTTCCACGAGGAGGGGGCGTTCGGCCATCTGCGCGAAGCGGGTGAGCACATCGGCGTACGGCATGTCCTCGAACTGGAACCGGATGTTGGCGTCGGGCGCATTGGTGTCGCCGGCCGGTGCGGGCGGAGGGGTTGGGTTGGCAGGGTCAGCGTCGGCGGCCCGCAGGGAGGCGTGCGCGAGCATGAGGCTGAGTCCGAGGGGGAGGAGGATGGCTTTATGCATGGTGATCAAAAGTTGCGGCTTCATGTCTCGACGCGGCCTGCGGGCGTCGGGCTGGTTCTCTATCAAATCCAAAAGCGGATCAGCCGCCTTTCAAAGCAGGCGGCAGTTGCGCCGGTTCAAGCCGGTATTTTTGAGCGAACGTGTGACCTGATTCAATGGCCCAGAATTCAGTTCCAATCTGGAGAATGACGCGGCTATAGGACTTGAGTCCCTCGGCGCCCGGTTTGGGGAGGGCGCGGTAGTCCACCATGACCACCTTGCCGCCGGCGAGCTGGTCTCCAGTTTTGTAGCGCATGGTTTCCTGGCGCGTGAGATCGCGGACGTGGATTTCGGGCCGCCCCTCCCATTCCGAGAGGGAGACGACGCGAAAGGTTTCGGGGCCGGGCGCGCTTGGCGTGGTTGGGGGCGGTTCAGGCGTGGGAGGTGTCGGCGCCGGTTCGGGCGGAGGCGGAGGCGTGTAGGGCTTGAGCAGGTTGCGTGTGATGATGCCGGCGTAGCGCTGGCGGTCGGTGCCGGCGAGGTCGGGCCGGTGCTCCTGGGGCGCGATCTCCGCGTCGGGCACAGCGGTGATGACGAGGGTCATGAAATTGAAGCGGACCTTGACGTGGTCGGCGCCTTCCGTGGGGGAGAGGCTGAGATTGTCGAGGCGATGGACATAGGGGGATTGGTCGAGGACGTAGAGGAGGTCGATGACGCGTTCAAGCGGACCGTCGCCCTGGATGTTCCAGCCGATTTCCTGGGCGCCACGGAGCTTTTTGGGGCCGAGGGGCAATCGGGTGAAGCTGGATTCGGGCAGGCTGCAGCGGAGCAGCTCGCGCGTGATGAGGGCGCCGGATTTTGCGCTGGCCAGATCGACATCGTCCGAGAAGGTGCGGGCGACGATGGCCTTGAGGCGGTCTTCGTCGGCGAAGTAGCCGCGGCGGTCTCCGGCATACTTGTCAAGCTGGTCCTGCAGGGCGGCGTTGTCGCGGTCCATGCGGCGGAGGGGATCGAGAAAGGCGAACTTGACCAGCAACAGCGCTGCGAACACCGACATGGCGCCGCCGACGATCCAGGCCAGTTTTTGTTCGCGTTGAGTCACGTGGGTGCAGGTCAGCCGGCGGTATCGGCAGGCTTGTCTGGTTGGGTGGAAGCCGCCGCGGGCGGCATGGGTGCGGCGCTCCGGTCGGGGAGGACGACCTCGATGTTGGAGCGGAAATGGTAGCCGGCCTTGTCTGCTCCCGGCGTGATGGCGAGGGGTTTGACCTGGTAGCCGGCCTTGCGGAGCTGCTCTTCGAGCCGTGCCAGGATCTCGCCGCTCCTGGCGAGCACGGACATGCGGACAACGCCCTGAGAGTTGAAGGAGAGGGAGGAGAGATACACCTCCTCGCGCGGGGGCAGGTTGGTGCTTAGGCTGAGATACTCGCCGAGCCAGTTGCGCTCGAGGTCCTGCCATTCGCGAATGGTTTTCACCTGAAGCTGCATGCGCTTGTAGGTGGGTACGTTTTGTTTCTCCCGGGCGATTTGCTGGTTGAGAGTGTTGCGGACGGCGGTGTGCTTGCCGGTGAGATGAGCGCGCACTCCCAAGAGCATGACCAGGAGGGCGGCGGCGGTGCCGGCTCCGAGCAGCACTTTGACTCGTCGCGGGCTGGGTGGCGGAGTGGGTTGCTTGGGTTGGAGAAAATCAAAGGGCATCCCCTCGGCGTCATTGATGCCAATCCCCAGGCCGAACACGGCCAAGGCCGCGGAGGCGTGTTGGCTGACCGACTCGGGGAGGCCCATGGCGGCGGCGGGGTTGAGGAGGCTAGCCGGAATGCTGAGACGGTTCTGAAGTGCCTGGACGACGTCCTGTTCATTGCTGGTCCCGCCGGCCACGACCACGCGGGCGACCGCGTTGCGGGAGACGGTTCCCTGAAAGCTGTGCAGGCTGCGGACGACCTCGATGGTGACCGCCTGCGCGAACTGGAGGTCGCGGAGCGGCTTGATGAGATCCTGCCGCGGCGCGGGGCTCGGTTCGGCCGGTTCCACCGGGGCGGCTTTCGGATCGTCCTCGTCGGGTTGTTTCACGGGCGCCACGCGGCTGAAGACAAGGGAGCGACCGGCCAGGACGTCGATGATGACTTCGTCGGGGCGCAGGGAGACGAGGGCGACCGTCTCGCTGGGGGAGGTGAGCTGACAGGCCTCGACGCACCGGGCGTTGGCATAGGAGCGAAGTCCCAGGCCGGCGAGCTTGAACCCGGCGGCGGCGGCGGTCTGCTGATAGAAGCGGACGTCCTCCTTCTTGACCGCGGCGACGAGGATTTCCAGTCGGACTTGGGCTTCCTGGTCCGGAGCCGGTTCGGGGCGGGGAATGGGGGTGGCTTCGGGTTCGGCGCGGGTTTCGCCCTGGATGGTGAAGTCGATGACGGCATCCTCAATGGGGAACGGCAGGTCCTTGGCCACCTGGAAATGGACCATGCTGGCGAGTTCACCGGCGCTGTCGGAAGGGGGAAGGTGGATGGTGCGCAGAACGACATTGGCGCGGGGGACGCCCATGACAACGACGGACGGCCTCCAGCGCAATTGGGAGAGGGCGTTGGCGATGGCCTTGCCCATGACGGCCGGTTCGGTGAGATCGGCGTCGGCGGAAAGGTCGAGTCGCTCCGCGGCGAAGCGAGTGACGCGGGTGCGGCCATAGCGATGGACGGTTTGGACGAGGCGCAGGACCTGGCCATCGACATCGATGGCGGTGATGCGCCGGCCTAAGCCAAGCATGCCACCGCGACGGCGCTTGAACCGGAGTTCACGCCGTGGTTTGGCCTTGGCATGGGATGAGTCAGCCATCGGTCAGGGTGTCCTCGGTGACAAGTTGGAAGGGTAATCCCAGTCGGGTCAGGTCGCGCAAGTAAGAAACCTTCGGAGTGCCGGAGCCGAGGTCCACCACGGCATCCAAAACCACGAAGGCGCCGCCTGGCCTGGAGAAGCCCACCACGTGGAATCGGTATTGGAAAGACCGGGCGGTCAGGCGCGGAGCCAGCGCTCGGAACTGGCCCGCCTCCAGGACCTCCTTCTGCAGCAGCCATGCGGTGCTGCGCCGCTCCAGGGCGTCCAGGCCGCGGCGTGTGCTGATGATGGTTTCCGCGAGGGACAGATCCACGCCGGGCAGGGTCAACAGCACTTCGAGAGGCGCGGTGTTGATGTTGATGAGTCCGGGCCGCCGTTCATCGTCGGTGGTTTTGAACCGGTCCAGGACAAGCGCGAGAAGATCGGCCGTGACGCCGCTCTCGATCTCGCGATCCGCCCCGGTCCCCTCGTCCTTCACGGTCAACTTGGCCTCCAGCAACTCGACCGGATCGCTGAGGGTGTTGGCGGCCTTGCGAAGTTCCTTGATGTAGGTGATGAGGGTCTCCGGGAAGTCCTCCTCGTTGAAGGATTCCTCAGGGTCATTGAGGTTGATGCGCGCATACCCTTCGTCCGTGACGTTGGGGTCGTAGGACCGCACCGTCAGCCACGGAAAGAAACCGTGGTTGAGGTTGCCGTTGGCGTTGTCGGGGGGGAATTGTTCGTCCCCGTCGTCCTCATTGGGGTCGAGGCGGAAGTTCAGGTTGGCGTCCTCGCCGAAGAGAAGCTGGGGGGTGAGACCGCGCACGAGCAGCAGTTCCTCCAGCGTGGCCAGGTCCCCGTCCCGGATGAAGTAGGGATGAGGCAGGTCGTCGTAGTAGTCCTGCTCAGCACCCTCGCCCCCGGGTTGCGTGTCTCCGTCGAGGAAGTCGATGAGGCCGTCCACGCGTGCGGTGGTCATCTGGGGGAGCTTGGCCAGTTCCTCGGCGCCGGCTTCGAGGATGTTGAGCTTTCCGGCTTCGTCGGTCAGTCCGTAGCGCATGGGCGCGTCCTCGCCCAGTCCGCGAGTGAACACGGTGTAGTACCACCGCTCGGCGCCGTCGTCGTAGAGGAACTGGTTCTGGAACACATCGGGGTTGTTGTGGGTGTCCCGCGATCCCGGCTTGAGTTCGGTGAGGAAGCGCATCGTGGCATACAGCCCGCTCAACGCGGCGGCTCGGGCCTGGTCGTTGTTGCGCGAGACATGTGAAGCCAATTCCTCGGCCCGCATCCTGAACATGAGACTGGCGACGATCATCGCGGACATGATCACGACCACCAGCACGGCCAGCAGCACGAAGGCGTGCGGCGTGCGGCGATGGGTTGGCGCGCGAGTGATCACGATGGTCATGGAGTGGCGGTGGCGCCGGCGGATGCGGCGCCCGCGTCGGCGTTGGTGGCGGCGTCCTCATCCAATCCTGATTCCGTGGACGCAGACTCCGCCTCGTCCGGAACGGCGGTGATGGTGCCGAGCAGGGTCAGGGACACCACGCGCCGGAATGGTTCGAAGGGATAGGCGTTCTCCCCCTGGGCGAGCTCAAGAGGCTCCAGGCTGGGGGGCGGGAGAGGCGGGCCGCCCAGTGTGATCTCCACGCCCAATGGGGGCTTGAGGCTGGTCCATGACCCGGTCCACTCGGTGCCGTTCCAAAACCGGAATTGCAGATGGCGCACCTGTTCGGTGAGCAGTTCGCGTTCAACTTCGGCGGCAGCCTTCTCCAAGGCTTCCTCATCGGTGCCAATCGGGGCGAACTCCGGGACGGCGGTTTCCGATCGGGCCAGTCCGGTGGCCTCGGAGGGGTCGCCGGGCCCGGCCAGTTCGTAGCGGACAAGGCGCAGGTCACTGCGGGGGCGGAGGACGCGGCCCAGGTCGTCCTGTTGCCAGTTGATTCGCGATGGCGGGGTGGCCATGACGAATTCGAGGTGGTTGGTGTCCCCCATCAGGCCGACGTGCAGCGGATCGTGGATGTGCAGGGAACGGAGGTCGGTGCTGATCCGGTCCATGATCATGCGGGCGGCGGTGATCTGCTCGGTTTCGTCGAGCAGTTCCTGGCGCAGACGTTCGGCCTGGCGAAAGAAGAAGAGCACGGCCAGCAGAAGGCCGACGGTGATGAAGGTGGCGAGGGCCACTTCGAGCAGGGTGAAGGCGCTGCGCGCGTGCACGCTTCGCCTCGGGCTGGCAGGGTTCAGCTTCATGGAAGCCCCCCCGTTTTGGCGCCCTCGAGGAGGTCAAACAGGTCCGTGTCGTCCTTGGGTGGACCTGCAGGAACCTGTTGGAACAGTCGATAGACGGTGTCTGATTCTGTGTCCCGCACCACCACTTCGAGGCTGCGCAGGGCGAAGGCTTCCTCCTCCCCGCCCGGCACGCCCCCGTCCACCATGACCTCGAACATCCATTGGTCAAAGGGGGGTGGGAAGGGTTCGGGTCCTGCGTTCGCGGCGGGGCGGATGCCCATTTCGACTTCCGCCACCACGGTGGTGGCAAGGTTGGCGGCATGCGTGTCGCGACGCATGCGTTCCAATGTGGCGATGGAGGCGGACAGGCTGCTGCTGATGACGGTGGCGGCTGCGACGAACAAGATGAGAGCCAGGATGACTTCGAGCAGGACCGCGCCGGTCCTGCGCGACCCTCTAGCCTGGGAAGATGAGAACAAAGGATTCACTTGGGAGGTGACCCCGACAGCGCAGCCTTGGTCATGGTCCGACCGTTTCCTCGACCGTCACCTCCGCCGCGTCCGGCTCCGCGGAGGGTTCCTGAATCTCATGATGAAAGGCGCCGGTCAGGCCGCTCAGATAGATGATGACCGTGCGCGGATCATCCTCCACGCGCGGAGCCAATCGGATGTGTGCGGAGTCGGATGTGCCATCGGGAGCGAAGGAGATGGGCTCGGGTTCATCCAACGTGAGAGGGGCGGCCCATTCATCGTCGGGAGATTCGGCGAGGGATGTGCCGGGAAGGTAAACCTCCCGGATGCCGACGAGACGGTTCAGTTCGCCCAGGTCCCAGCCGGCCTGCTCGAGGTCGTCAAACACGCCGGGTTGACTTAGCGGGTCCGGTTCCCACGCCAGGCTGGCCTTGAAGAGGGCGGAGCCGTCGGGGGCTGGGTCGCTCGGATCAAACCGTATCTGGACGCGCCGTCCGGCGTAGGCGGCCTGGGCACGGGCATAGCGGATCAGGCTTTCAAATCGCTCCGTGCCGGTGACCAGTTCTGAACCCACCTGCGTGGAGGAAAAACTGAACGCCACGGCGGAGACCAGGAGAAGGAGCAACGCCGTGGCCAGAAGCAGCTCGACGAGCGTGAATCCGGCGCGCCGGGCCCGGGAACATGGGGCATCGTCCGGGGCCGGCTTCATGGCAGGCAGGTGCAGCCCGGCCTATTGGTCGATGCCGGTGGATTCGGTGCCGGTATCCTCCGGCACGAGCAGGATGTCATCCTCGGTGTCCGACTGACCGTCCGGACCGGTGGAGAAGAGTTTGAAGGGAGGGCCGGAGGTGTCTTCCGAGAGAGAGCGGTCGATGGTCTCGTAGCGGATGACGTTGCCCCACGCGTCCTCGAGCCGGGTTCCGGGTTTGAGATAGGGGCCGCGCCAGCGTTCGGCGAGGCGTTCGTTTTCGAAGGTGGGCTTTTTGAGAAGGGCGTCGAGGTTGCCTTCCTCCTCGGTGGGATAATGTCCGATGTTGAGGCGATAGGTGTCGAGGGCGGTGCCGACGTTGTTGAGCAGGAGCCGGGTGGTGTTGATTTCGGCGCCTTCCTGCTGGGGCAGCACAAAGACCACCAGGGCTCCGGCCAGCATCAGGATGATGAAGATGACGAGAAGGATTTCAATGAGGGTGAAGGCGCCCTGTGCGGCACAAGGAGAGCGGGGCGAGAGGATTCGGTGCAATTTCATATAAGGTCTTGATTTTCCAAGAGCGTAAGCGCTGTCGGACGGCGGAATCAGCAAAAAAATTCAGAAGGCAACTAGCTGGGAACCGACGGCTTGAGGGACAAGGCTCAACGGCTTCCAAGCGAGCTGGCCATCGTGAACACGGGGAGGAGAAGGCCCAGAGCCAGAAACCCGATGCCCGCTGCAACGATGCAGAGAATGACCGGTTCAATGAGGCGGACCGCCTGATCGACCTGGCGAGTGGTGCGCCGCTCGACCGTGTCCGCGATCTGAAGAAGGACCTTTTCCAGATTGTTGGATTCCTCCGCGACGTTGAGCATGGCCAGAATTTGTTCCGGGAAGAGCCCGCCTTGGCGGAGCGGCCCGGTCAGGCTTTTGCCTCCCCGGACGCTTTCGAGCGATTCGGCGATGCGGTCGGACATGAGGGTGGATCCGGTGGCACCCTTGCTGATGCCGAGAGCCTGGAGAAGTGGGACGCCGTTGTTGAGCATCGTTCCGAGGATGCGACAGAAGCGGGTGATGGCCACCATGCGGATGGCCAGGCCCAGCACCGGAATCCGCAGGCGAACGCGTTCCATCACGCGTTGACCCACCGGGCTTCGGACCATCGCCACGCAGCCGAAGACCGCGCCGGCCAGTCCCAGGATGAGCAGGTACCAGAACTCCCGCACCAGATGGCTGAGGGCGAAGATGATCTGGGTGGGCAACGGATGGTCCACCTGGCTGAGGAGCGGTTCGAAGCGGGGCACGAAGACCACCAGGGCGGTGAGCATGACCGAGATGCCAATGACGGAGAGGAGCGCGGGATAGATCAGGGCGCCCATCACCTTGCCGCGAAGCTCCTCCAGGCGTTCCACGAACTGGGCCAGGCTGTGGAACACATCCTCAAGGAAGCTGGCCCGCTCGCCGGCCTGGACCATGGCGGTGTGCAGCGGTGGGAACGTCTCGGGATGGGCGCGAAGGGAGTCTGTCAGGGATTGACCGTCCGCAACCTCATTGCGGACCTCCCGGATCAGGTTGACCAGGCGCGGGTTGACGGTGGAACGAATCAGGGCATCGAGGGCGCGCAACAGTGGCACGCCTGCGCCGAGCAGGTCGGCCAGCTGACCGTAGAACAGGCCGATGTCGCGACTGCGAATCTTCTTGCGTCGGCCGGCCAGGTTGGTGGTGCCGCGGGGCTTGCGTCCTGTGACGGCGATGGGAAACAGCGCGCGCTCGTCCAGGACGCGCAGCACGGCCGCCTCGTTTTCGGCGTCGAGGACACCTGTGACCCTTTCGCCTCCGGGAGTGCGGGCCATGTAATCAAACTCGGGCATGGGTCTCCCGGTCAGAGGGCGGTGCTGCGAATGACCTCCTCGATGGTGGTGATGCCTTGCCGCACCTTGAGCCATCCATCTTCGCGGAGCAGCCGGAGGCCGTTCTTGCGCGCCACTTGGACGATCTTGGAGGCGGGCTCGCGGTGCATGATGGCGTCGGAGACCGCGTCATCCATGAGCATCAACTCGTAGAGGCCGGACCGGCCGCGGTAGCCTGTCTGGCGGCACTCCGGACAGCCTGCGGCCTGGTGGATGGTTTCGCCGGGCGCATGCTGGAAATCCTGGGGCAACTCGGGGGATTCGCTGGGTTGCCGGCAGGCGAGGCAGAGCTTGCGGACGAGGCGCTGGGCCATGGCTCCGATCAGGGTGCTGCTGACCAGGAACGGTTCGATGCCCATGTCCACCAAGCGCGTCGGGGCGGACGCGGCGTCGTTGGTGTGGAGGGTGGAAAGCACGAGGTGGCCGGTGAGGGCGGCCTGGGTGGCGGCTCGGGCGGTTTCCAGGTCGCGAATCTCACCAATCATCACGACATCGGGATCATGGCGGAGAATGGCCCGCAACCCGCGCTCGAACGTCATGCCCACGCGTGGCTCGACAGGAATCTGGTTGACGCCCATGAGGTGGTATTCCACCGGATCCTCAACCGTGAGCACCTTGATCTCCGGGCCGACGATGGCATTCAAGCCGGCGTAGAGCGTGGTGGTCTTGCCACTGCCGGTGGGGCCGGTCACCAGGATGATGCCATGCGGGCGTTCGATCAGCCCCTTGAAATGGCTGAAGGTCTCCTCGTCCATCCCCAGCTGGGGAAGCGTGAAAAGAACGGTGGACTTGTCGAGCAGGCGCATGACGATGCCTTCCCCGTAGAGCATGGGGATCACGCTCACGCGCACGTCGATTTCGCGGCCTTGGTATTGGAACCTGATGCGCCCGTCCTGCGGGAGGCGTTTTTCCGCAATGTTGAGGCTGGCCATGATCTTGAGCCGACTGATGATGGCTGCCTGAAAGCGATGGATCTGCGGAGGGACGGAGGCAGGCTGGAGCAGACCGTCGATGCGGTAGCGAATGGAAAGCTCGTGCTCGTAGGGCTCGATGTGAATGTCGCTGGCCCGTTCGTTGACGGCTTCCACGATGATCTCGTTGACGAGCTTGATGACACTGGCCTCCCGCGCCATCTCGAGCAGATCCTCCTCGGAGGAATCCGCAGTGGTGCCCGCGAGGCTGAGTTCATCGGTGCCGACCATTTCCTCGACGGTGTCACCCCCCACGCCGTAGTGGATCTTGATCACCTTCTCGATCTCCTCGCTGGGGGCTAGAACAGGCCGGATGTTGAGCCCGGTCATCATCCGGATCTCATCGAAGGCGTACATGTCGAAGGCATCGCTGGTGGCCACGTCCAGTGAGCCGTTGTTGCGGGCGATGGGGACAAGTCGCTTGCGGTAAACAAAGCGGGAAGGGAGGGCCTTGATCGTCTTGGGATCGATCTGAATGTCCACCAGGCTCACCACTGGAAGGTCGAGGTGTTCCCCCATGACCGAGAGCCATTGTCGCTCGGTCAGGAAGCCAAGCTGAAGAAGGGCCTTGTCGAACCGGAGTCCCTGCTCCTCCTGCGCCTGAGCCGCCTCCTGCAGTTGTCCGGCGGTCAGGATGCCTTTGGTCAGCAGTAATTCTGAAATACTCATGTTGCGGCACGCTCACCCGCCGGTCCGAGAGAGCCTTCTGATGGGAGCATTAATCCTTCCCGTAAACAAGGTGAATGGTTTCCCGCCACCGGGACCTGTTCCGACCCTGCAGAAGAAGACCGGCTCGAGGCGAACTGCAGGCGGCTTGGACATAGGTTCTTCAACGGAGGTCATCCAGTTAGGGAGCATGGACGGATGGCTCGGGCGAGTGAATTCGATTTCAAGTGGCTCGAAGACAATCACTTTCGAGATGGGCAATGATACAGGTCTGGTGCCCAACCGTTGATCCTCCGCCTTTGGATACCGACGTCCTCTAGGGGATTCTCGGGGACTCGGGAGGGTAGCTTCTACTGAGCCACTAACCGATTTTACCCCAATGGTTTAGGAGAATCATGGGCGGTATTTTTGAGGCGTGGAAACGCAGGACTCAGTCGCTCAAAAATCTTTTACTGCCAACCCAACCCACCCGACTACCTCTGGGGGGGAGGATATTTTCTTCCTCCCAGGGGAGCCGGTTGGCCAGCGCAAGACAGCAAATCAAGGTGTCTTCTTCCTTATGGTCGTGATGCTCTCGGTGCTGAGCTATTTCCTCTTCAGCCGGTTTGTGGTGACCTCCGTCGTGGTGAGCGGACGGAGCATGGTCCCTACACTGCAGGACGGAGACCGATGTCTGCTGAACCGGATGCCATTGTGGTTTCGCGCGCCGGAGCGAGGTGACATGGTGGTCATTGAGGATGCCGGTCATTCTGATTATGCGGTCAAGCGGATCGTCGCTCTGCCGGGGGAGGACGTGAGAATTCTTGAAGGGAAAGTCTGGGTGAACGAATCGGTATTGCCTGAGCCCTACCTTCCCTCCGGGATCAAGACCCGGACTTTTGGCGATCTTCCCTTGTCCCTTCATCTGGAGGAATCCGAGTACTTCGTGTTGGGCGACAATCGTCCTACCAGCGAGGACAGCCGTGCCTACGGGGCCTTGAAGCGGTCCCAAATCGTCGGTCTTCTAGTGAAGTGAGCCCCTGCCGCGTTCTGAGCGGCACTTTACTAATCGGCTCGAACCGCCGATAAGGGAGATGTGGCGCGAATTTTAAGATGTTTCATGGCAGCGGGTCTATTCGGTGCCCTGCCCCTTTTTGGCAGTGATCCTGTTCACCTTCAGGCCTTGAGAATGTGGGTCCCCGGACTCGACGGTTCAGGGACATCGGTGGCGCAGCCGGAGGCTGGGAATCCGGATCCCCATTGGCAGGTTGATCCCGCATTGGTGGGCTTGCCGGTTGAGAGGTTTCGATGGATCGCCTCATCGGGATCGACCAACGGTTTTCCCAACAACCTTGGCATGGCTTCCGGCCATGCCAGCCAGGTGGGCCAGGCGCTCTACGGGAGCACCGATGGAGTCGCTCCTGGCGTTGCCTACATCGAGAACTACGAGGCAGTTTATTTCGTTGGCCTCATCCAGTCCGGCCTGCCCATCAACCCTCCCCTCGTCAATCAAAGCTTTGCCTTCGGCGGCCAGAACCAAACGATCGATCTCAACTACGACAATTACGTCAACGTTCACGGCACACTCTTTGTTTCGGGAGTGGGCAACAGCGGTGCACCGGCCTCTCCGGCCACCATGTGGAATGGAATTGGCGTGGGCGCGTTCGGTGGCGCCTCGAGTTTCGGGCCCACCTCGGACGGACGATGCAAACCCGACCTGACCGCACCCGGCGTGCTGACAAGCTTTGCCACGCCGCAGGTGGTGGGCACGGCCGCCCTGCTCCTGCAAGCCATCACCAACGGTGTGGTGCCGGCCGGCGATGCCGCGTTGGCTGCTGATTGGCGCACGCTCAAGGCACTTCTCCTCAATGGCGCCGACAAACCGGCGGGATGGACCAATGCCGTTGCCTATCCGCTGGATGCCCGATATGGAACCGGTTTGCTGAATGTCTTCCGCACCTACGACCAGCTCCGGGGCGGGCGTCGGTTGGCGAGTGCCACCAATACCTTTCGCGTGATTGACCCGGTCCCGATTCCAAGTTCGAACCATGTCATCACTGCCCGACGTGGTTGGAACATGGCCGCGATTTCGCATGGGCCCCTGGAAAGCGCCGTGCATTCTTATCTGTTGGACTCGTCCGCCAGCGGGCAGGCGATCGTGGCATTGGTTGCCACTCTGAACTGGGCCCTTCCCGTCGGGGGCACAGCCGCCAACAATCTGGATCTCGTGCTCGCCGATGCCGACACCGGGGCCGTCCTTGCGGAGAGCCGAAGCCCCAAGAACAACGTGGAGCACCTCCACGTGATCAACCTTCCGGCCGGGCGCTATCTCCTGCAGGTCCTGAAGCTCGGCGGCGCGCTCGAAAGCGTGACACGCACCGAGACTTACGCCCTCGCTTTTGAAGCCCAATCCGCACTGACGCCCGGTCCGCGTTGGGCGGACTCCGCGTGGGAGGCCAGCGTGTTCCGAGCCACCCTGGAGGGGGAACCGTCCGAAACCTACGCTGTGGAGCGCGCCCCGGATGCAGTAACCTGGATGCCGGTCACGACGCACCAGATGGGTGCCACCGGTGTCTTTGCGTTCGAGGATCCAACCGCAAGCCCCGCCCAATCCTGGATCTACCGCGCCCGGCGGCTTCCCTAAAGCACGTCCATCCCCGGCCCCTTGATGATGGAACGTCTGACGCCGCGTGGGATGAGGTGGATTCATGATCCATCGTAATGAAAAGCGCGCGTCCTCCGCGCTCAGGCTTGCGGGTTATCCGGTCCGGCCGTGAGAAATGTTGATCTTCACGTCGGCTTTACCCAAGGTGGATGGCCATGGAATCTCAAGGGTCCCTTGACGAGTTGCTCACCTGTCGGCTGGATCGCGTCGAGAAACAGGCGCAGCCTTCGACCATTGTCATTTTTGGTGCGAGCGGAGACCTGACCGAGCGCAAACTGATCCCAGCCCTCTTCAATCTTTACCTCGACCGGCAATTGCCCGATCCCTTCAGAATTGTCGGCGTCGCCCGCCGGGACAAGACGAGCGCGTCGTGGAGGGACGAGTTACGGGATGGAGTGACTCGGTTTTCTCGGACGCAGCCCCTCGACACGGCCGCGTGGCAGGCCTTTTCCGATAGCCTTCATTACAGCCGTGGAGACTTCACGGACGCCTCCTCCTTCAAGAGTCTGCGCGCCCTGATCGATGGCTTTGGCCACGAGGGTTTAAAGAACAACCTACTGTTCTACCTTGCCGTGTCCCCCAATCAGTTCGGCCCGGTGGTGGAACAGCTTCATGCCGCCGGCCTGCTTCGCAAGGATGACGGCGACCGGCACAAGGTGGTGGTGGAAAAGCCGTTTGGCCGTGACCTGCATTCGGCCCGGAACCTCAACCTTGAACTGACGCGATTCGCCCACGAGAAGCAGATCTACCGCATCGACCATTACCTGGGGAAGGAGACCGTCCAGAACATCATGATGTTCCGGTTCTCCAACGCCATCTTTGAACAGATGTGGAACCGCCTCTCCGTGGATCATGTCCAGATCACGGTCAGCGAGAAGTTGAGCGTGGGAGACCGCGGCGGTTACTATGAGCAAGCCGGCGCCCTGCGGGACATGGTCCAAAACCACCTGCTTCAAGTGTTGGCCCTCATTGCCATGGAGCCGCCGGTTTCGCTGGAGGCGGAATCGATTCGTGACGAGAAGGTCAAGCTGCTCCGCTCCATTCGCATCCCCCCAATGGGCGCCGTCGCACGTGATGTGGTCCGCGGCCAGTACACCGAGGGAAGCGTTAATGGCGAGCAGCGTCCTGCCTATCGCGGCGAGACCAAGGTGGCCAGGGACAGTCAGGTGGAAACCTTCGTCGCCATGCGTCTCTTCATCGACAACTGGCGTTGGTCCAAGGTGCCCTTTTACCTGCGGACCGGGAAGAACCTCCCTCTCAGTGCCAGCGAAGTGCGGATCCAGTTCCGTCCCACGCCAAGCGTCCTCTTCGCCGCCCAGTGCGGCCCGCGCCTGGACGCCAACGCCATCACCCTGCGCCTCCAGCCCGATGAAGGGATCTTTCTTCGGTTCAACGGGAAGGTTCCGGGGACCGGCCTGCACATCCGGCCTGTCCGGATGCACTTCTCCTACGATGCCTCCTTTGGGGCCTACACTCCCGAGGCCTACGAGCGCCTGCTTCTGGAAGCGTTGGCAGGTGATGCCACCCTGTTCATTCGCCGCGACGAGGTCGAAACCGCCTGGAGCATTGTGGATCCCATCCGAGAAGCCTGGGACAGTCTGCCGCTCAGAGAGAATGAGTTTTATCCGGCGGGAAGTTGGGGACCGTCTGCTTCTGACGAACTCCTGAAAGCGGGCGGCCATTCCTGGAGGAATCCCAGGCTGGAGATGGAGACTTCGTGAATTCCACCACCGTGCTCACGTTCACCGGTCCGGTCCCCGTTGCCGCCGCCGCCGCTTCACAGTGGGTCGAAATCACGCTGAACTCGGGAGGCCATTCACAGCACGTCGCGCTTTCGGGCGGGCGCATCACCCGAGCGTTCCTTACCCACGTCGCTCAGTTCTCCCTCGAACGAAGGATTCCTTGGGCATCGACACACTTCTATTGGGCCGACGAGCGATGTGTCCCGCCAGGCCACACCGACAGCAACTATGCCGTGGCGCAGACGTGCTTCTTTGCACCGCTCAAGATCAACCCTGACCAAGTGCACCGGATCCAGGGGGAGATGGGGCCCGATCAAGCCGCTCAAGAAGCTTGCGAGACTTTGCTGAGCCATGTGCCGGTGCATGACGGAATTCCTGTGTTGGACCTGGTTTTCCTGGGGATGGGCGAAGATGGCCACGTCGCTTCCTTGTTTCCCGGGGGATTGGCCCCAAATGCCTCCGATGGCCCATTCCGCGCCGTCATTGGTCCCAAACCCCCGGCACAGCGCGTCACCATGACTTACCCGGTTCTTATTGCCGCCAGGCAGGTCTGGGTGCTGGTCTCCGGCAGCGGCAAGAAGCAGGCGTGGGAAGCGTCATTGCAAGGCGGTGGGCAGACACCGTTGGGCTGGATTCTGCAGCATCGAAACAGGACTACGGTCTTCCTGGACGAGTCCGCACTGGATTAGTTGCAAAACCCTTTTATTCAGTGTCTTGAAACGATTGACACGGAGGCGCGACAAACACGTTTTTTTTGAAGCGCAACTGGTTAATCATCAGTTTGATAAGCATCTTGCCCGCGTGGGGATAACTTTTTTGAACGCAGATTCAAGAATGTTGTTCTAAAGTATCGGAGTTCGTTACCCGTTTAGGGTTGGCAGAAAGGTCTTGCTAGTAGTGAGGTTCGGGTAACGACGAAAAGTTGGCCTCACTACCCTTCTGAGCGCCTTGGTGAGGGCGTGAATGACCTTATCACTATAAGAGCCGGAACTGGATGGTTCCGGCTCTTTTTTATTCTTTCTGAGGGCTTGCTCCTCCAGGGTTACGCCTTCTCAGGTTTGGTGTGGCATCCAACACATGCTTCACCCTGTTTGCCGCAGTTGTGCCGTGGGTCGATACCGCAGGCGCCTCACAGGGTTGGGGCCCAGCCAACACGTTGGAAGGATAAAGGCCGTCAAGGGGCGGCAAGGATGGTGGTCCCCTCCTCCTTGGAAGAGGAAGTAAAGCTCAGGGTCAATGATCGAGCTTCGCAGCCGATCATTGAATGAACGATCACGTTCTCCAGCATGTGGTTAGGCCATCCTTCTGAGCAGATGCGTACCATTTCTTCCAGAGAATGAAACGGGACGGCGACCTCTTCGTAATCGGGTGTGTCAGTTCTCAGAAAGATGGCCAAGCCCATGGGCTTGGAATGTTCTTGAGCAGAATCCATCCTATTGGAGTTTCGCTCCTTATCGAAGCTACCGGGAATGCCGTAACGTGCCATAAAACCTCCATTTTTCAAGTGCAAGCGTGATATTTCAGGCAATGTGGAATGAGAGCAATAACTGAACCGAGACCGTTTCTTTCGGCCAATTGGCGACATCTCGCTATGGCCAACTACCGAGTGCCTTCGGAGCTCCTGGAGCCCTGGGTTCCTCCCGGCACCAGGTTGGATGGCTACCAAGGTCGTGTTTATGTCTCCTTGGTGGGGTTCCTGTTCCAAAACACTCGACTGAAAGGAATCACGGTCCCGATGCATCAGAGCTTTGAAGAGGTCAACCTCCGCATTTATGTGAGGAGGCCTCACCCGGAGGGCTGGCGACAAGGTGTGGTGTTCATTCGTGAGATCGTTCCAAGGAGAGCTGCCACTGCAGTGGCCCGGTGGCTTTACAACGAGCCGTATTCAACCATGCCCATGCGACATGAGATCGTTCGGAACCGAGATGAGTTGCCGGAGCGGGTGGAGTATGGATGGCGGCATGGCGCATCCTGGCAATCCATTCAACTTCAATTGGAAGGGCCTGCGGAATGGCCCCAACCCGGCTCCCTGGCATCATTCTTGACGGAGAACTATTGGGGTTACACCACACAACGAGACGGTGGGTGTGTGGAGTACCGGGTGGACCATCCACCTTGGAAGCTGATGCCCTCCGTGCAAACCAAGGTGGAGGTGGATGGGGTGAGCCTTTATGGAGAGGCGTTCCGTGGTTTGTTTGAACGGGAACCGGATTCGGCCTTTTTGGCCTGCGGTTCCGCGGTCACGGTTTGGGAGGGTGAACGGATTTCCTGATTCGGCTTTCTGTTACGATTCCGAGACAACGAAGGTTGATTTTTTTCCGAATCGCCTTAAGCTCTCCGGCAATCACCTGTTCGAAGCAAGCAAGCATCTCATTGCTGCCAAAGAGCTTTGACTTGGACTCGACTGGATTTCCCTGCGTGCCGAGGGGCCATTCGCAGGGTTGGTTGCCAGCCTGAGATTCGAGTGCCTGGCCTTGCGGTATTCGCAGCATGTGGATGCTCCATCAATCCGACAACTCGGGAGCACATATGCGAAATCGAAGGTTCAAAGCGTCGGCGTCGATCGCCGCAACCCTGTTCCTGCCGTTCACCGTAGTGTGGGGGCAAGTCACCCTAATCTCAGTTGGAGACAGCTGGAATTACTTCATCGGCACCGGTTTTGTTGAAGCCTCCGTGCCCTCCACGCTTTGGCGCGGCAATCCCTTTGATGACAGCGCATGGTTGTCCGGTGCCACGCCGATCGGTTACGGCGAGGCTGACATTGCCACGACGATTCCCACCAGTGCCACGACGGCCGGCAATTACCTGAGTGTGTATCTTCGGAAGGCCTTCACCATTTCAAATCCGGGAGATTTCCAGACTTTGGAGGTTGAAGTCATTGTTGACGACGGGTCGGTGGCCTACATCAACGGCACGGAGATCGGCCGCATCAACGTGCCGGGCGGTGAGTTGCTATCGAGTGACGCAGCGGTGGCGGCAGATGAACGCCGCACGCTCAGTGTCAGCATTCCCAATCCCTCCGCGATCCTCGTGCCGGGGGAGAATGTCATGGCCATTCACCTGCTCAACGGCAATCAGACCAGCAGCGACATCCTGATCGATGCGAGCGTGATGGGCGTGATCGACCAGCAGTCGCCGACCATCGACCTGACGCTCGGCCTGCTCCCGCCGGCGGGTGCCACCGTTCGCGAGTTGACCACCATTGAGGTGGTGTTCAGCGAGGACGTGCAGGGGGTGGATGCCGCCGATCTGCTCATCAACAGCCAGCCCGCCACCAATCTCGTGGTGGTGGCCCCCAACCAATACGTGTTTGAGTTTGAGCAACCCGCCGACGGCTTGGTTCAGGTGGCCTTCAGCGGCAATGCCGGCATCACCGACACCGCCGCCACCCCCAATCCATTCCTGGGGGAAAGCTGGTCCTATACGCTGGATCCCAACGCGGAACCGCCGGGCATCATCATCAGCGAGTTCATGGCCTCGAACGACGACACGTTGAACGACGAGGATGGGGACAGCGAGGACTGGCTGGAGCTCTACAATGCCGGCACCATATCGGCCAACCTGGACGGATGGTATCTTACCGATGATCCCTCCTTGCAGGACTTGTGGCGGATACCCAACGTCACCCTGCTTCCCAACAGCTTCCTCATCATCTTTGCCTCGGGCAAGGACCGGACGAACATTTTCTCCCCCCTGCACACCGACTTCAGCCTCAGTGCGGGCGGAGAATTCCTGGCCTTGCTGGATCCGGACATGAACATTGTGTCGGCCTTCGCGCCGGCTTATCCGGCTCAGGTTACGGACATCTCCTATGGCCGCGACCTGTTCAGCCCCGATCTGAAGGGCTACTTCGACACGCCGACGCCTGGGTTGCCCAACGCATCACGCGGCATTGGGCTGGGGCCGAATGTGGTCTTTTCCGAACCGTCCCGCACATTCATCGATCCGTTCTCCCTTGCCCTCACCACGCCGGACGACCCCGCGGCTGAGATCCGGTATGTGCTGGTGACCGATGCGGCCACGGCCATGGCCACCAACGTGCCGACCCCTTCCTCGACGCTCTATACCGGTCCGATCCCCATCTCGGGCACGATCCAGGTGCGTGCGCGCGCCTTCGTGCCGGGGCTCCTGCCGGGGGAACCGGCCAGCGAGAGCTACATCCGAATGGATGCGGCCCTGGCCAGCTTTACCTCCGATCTGCCGCTGGTGGTGATGCACAACTTCGGATCCAGCGAGTTTCCGAGCGGCGCCGGAAGCACGTCGGACGACTCCACGATCACGATGGTTTTCGACACGAAGTTCGGGGTGAGCTCCCTGACCAACCTTCCCGACACCGCGGGGCGTTCGGGGGTGAACCTGCGCGGGTCCAGCACGCAGGGTTTTCCGAAGCGGAGCTATGCGGTGGAGTTCTGGGATGAGTTCAACCAGGACCTGGAGCGGCCGGTGCTCGATTTTGAGCCCGAGTCCGACTGGGTGCTGTATGCGCCGAACCAGTTCGACGTCTCGCTCATGCACAATCCGCTTGCCAACCGGTTGAGCAATGACCTGGGGGAATGGGCGCCCAGGACGCGCTTTGTGGAGGTGTTTGCCAACATCGTCGGGGGCAACCTGCGCAATGGGTTGACCGGCTCGGCCGATGATTACCGCGGCATCTATGTGCTCGAGGAAAAGATCAAGAGGGACAACGGCCGCCTCGACATGGACCCGCTCGAGCCGGAACACAACACGGCGCCTGAAATTACAGGCGGATACCTCCTCAAGGTGGACCGGCAGGACGCCAACGAACGCAGCTTCGGCGCGGGTGGCCTGACCCTCATCTACCAGGACCCCGATGGCCTCGACATGGTCAATGACACGCGTCGCGTCCCCCAGGTGAACTACATCCGTGACTACGTCAACAACATGAACACGGCCATCAACGCGGCGGGCACCGGGTACCTGGACTGGATCGACGCCAAGGCCTTCATCGATCACAACCTGGTCAACTTCCTGACCATGAATGTCGATGCGTTCCGACTCAGCGGCTTCATGCACAAGCCGCGGGACGAGGTGGACCGTTACGGCAGGGTGGTGACGCCGGGCAAGTTCAAGATGGGGCCGGTCTGGGACTTCGACCGTTCGGCGGGCACCAGCAGGGGGGACACGCGGCCGTTCGATGCCTTCCACTGGAAAGGGCAGGGCGGTGACACCGGCACGCATTTCTTCGACCAGAACGGCACCTTCGGCAATCCGTGGTACCGGGTATTATTCCGTAAGATCGACTTCTGGCAGATGTATGTGGATCGCTACCAGGAACTGCGCGAGGCCCAGTTCTCCACCAATCATGTCTTTGCCATCATCGACGAATTCGCGGCGGAGCTGGCCAATGCCCAGCCGCGCGAAGCGGGTCGGAACACATCGGGAGGCGGCGACACGCGACCCCGAAACGGCACCGTCTCGGCTTTCGGCTATTCCTATCTGTTTGATGGGACCTTCGCCCGGGAGATCGAGTTCCAGAAGCAGTGGTTCGCGGACCACATGCTTTTCATCGACACCAACCTAGTGCCGCGTCCCCTCTTCAGCAGCACGGGGGGCGTGGTCAATGCCGGGTTCCAGGTGAGTCTTTCCGGCCCGTCCGGTGCCACGGTCTATTACACCCTGGACGGATCCGATCCGCGTGCCCCCGGTGGCGGCGTGGCGGCCGGGGCCCAACCCTCGACCGGGCCGGTCAGCATCAACGGAAATGCGATGCTCGTGGCCCGGGCCCTGGATCCCGGCCACCAGCAGCAGACCGGTGGCGACGCTCCGCCCATCGCGACCACCTGGTCGGGCCCTCGCCGGGCCGCCTTCCTGGTCGAAGTGCCCGGCATCCGCATCACCGAAGTCATGTATCACAACGAACCGGCGCCGGCCGGCAGCGGCTTCTTCGACGAGGACTTTGAGTACATCGAGTTGAAGAACATCGGTCCTTCCCCGGTGAACCTGAACGGCTACCGGCTGGCCGGAGGCGTGCGTTTCACCTTCCCTGATGCCACCCTGGCGGCGGGTGAAAGCGCGGTGGTGGTTTCGTATATACCCGCCTTCCTCTCCCGCTACGGAGCCGGCCCGAGGATCCTGGGCGAGTACCAGGGCCTGCTCGACAACAACGAGGAGGAATTGGTGCTGGAAGGCCGGTTCCAGGAACCAATCCATGCGTTCGAGTATGACGACGATTGGCATCCGGCCACCGATGGATTTGGGTTTTCCCTGGTGATCCGGGACGAGCATGCCCCGCTGGATCAGTGGACGGTGAGAGAAGGGTGGCGGCCCGGCACGCAACTGGGCGGCTCGCCCGGAGGCGACAATGGGGCCGAACCCGGGTTGCCCTCGCCTGTCATCACCGAGGCGCTCACCCATACCGACTTGCCGCAGGTCGATGCCGTGGAGATCTACAATCCCGGCCCGGGCGCGGCCGACATCAGCGGCTGGTTCCTCTCCGATGATTTCCGCACGCCCAAGTTCCGGATCCCTGAGAGCACCGTGATACCGGAGAACGGCTACGTGGCCTTTGATGAGGGCGATTTCAACCTGCCCGGCGATACCAATGGCTTCAACCTCCGTTCCTCCGGGGACGAGATTTACCTGTTCTCGGCCGATCCGGCGGGGAATCTGACGGGCTACATCACCGGATGGGAATTCGGCGCCTCGCTCAATGGTGTTTCCTTCGGCCTGCATGTCACCAGCACCGGAGCCCGGGAGTTTGTGGCCCAAGTGAGCACCTCGCTGGGTGGCCCCAACGCCGGGCCGCGCGTCGGGCCGCTGGTCATCAGCGAGGTGATGTATCACCCGCTGGACCTCGTGGTGGGCAACCAATCCTTCGGCAATACCATGGACGAATACATCGAGGTGCAGAATCTGTCCGGCACGGCCGTGCCGCTCTACGATCCCAACGCCCCGACCAACACCTACCGCCTGCGCGACGCGGTGGACTTCGCCTTTCCTGAAAACCAGTCGCTGGGGCCGAATGCGCGTTTGCTAGTGGTCGGATTCGACCCCGGCGATCCGGTCAAGGCCGCCGACTTCCGCGCCCGGTTCGGCGTGGATGCCGGGGTGCCGCTCTACGGGCCCTTCGACGGCAATCTCTCCAACGGTGGCGAATCGGTGGAATTGGTCCAGCCCGATCAGGTGGTGTTTTACACGACCAACCTGGTGGTCACGGGCGTGGAGATCGACCGGGTGAACTATGGTGATTCGGCGCCCTGGCCGGTGGCGGCCGATGGATTTGGGCTCTCGCTGCAAAGGTTGGCGCTGGCTGATTACGGCAACGACCCTGTCAACTGGATCGCCGCATTGCCGACCCCCGGGGATGTCTTCGTGCCGGGCACCCCGCCGGTCATCGATGTGCAGCCCGTTGACCAGACCGTGGTTGCCTTCAACGACGTCAGTTTCTCGGTGGCAGCCAGCGGCCCCGGGCCGTTGTCCTACCAATGGCGCCGTAACGAGTCTCCGATCAGCGGCGCCATCGGGCCGGTGCTCGACCTGTCGCGCGTGACCGCCGCCGATGACGGCCTTTACGACGTGATCATCTTCAACGGTGGCGGTTCGGTGTTGAGTGCGCCCGCCCGGTTGACCGTGCTCATCCCGGCCTCCATCATCGACCAACCCGAGCCGGCTTCCCGGCGCGAGGGCGAGTCGATCAGCTTCTCCGTGCAGGCCACCAGCAGCACGCCGATCAGCTACCAATGGCTCTTCAACTCCCAGGAGATCCCCGGCGCCACGTCATCGCAGCTCGTGATCGATCCGATCAACCGTCTCGATGACGGTTTCTACTCGGTGCGGGTCACCGATGCCGTGGGTGCGGTGACGACCGATCCGGTGCGGCTGACGGTCCTGGTGGATCCGGCCGTGCTGAACCTCGCGACCAATCTCACCGTGGTCCAGGGAGGCAGCATCACCCTGAGCATCGAGACCGAAGGCACCCTGCCCATGAGCTATCGCTGGCGGAAAAACTTCGCCACGCTCAAGCTGGAAAACCTGAATTCTTCGGTCAGCTTCATCAAGCTGACCAACGTGCAGCCGGCGGATGGGGGTTCGGTGCGCTACACAGTCGTGCTCACCAACGAGGCGTTTTTCCAGCCGGGCGAGCTTTCCCCTCCCATCTTCCTGAACGTCCTGGTGGACACGGACGGCGACGGCATGCCGGACCAGTTTGAGATGGACCATGGATTCAGCACGACCCTCCCTGATGCGGACCAAGACTTCGACATGGACGGTGTGAGCAACGGCGATGAACACACTTCCGGGACCGATCCGGAGGATGACTCCAGCTACATCAAGGTGGAAGGCCTCTCCAGCGATGGTGATGCGCTGGTCGAGTTTCTGGCCGCGCCCAACGTGACGTACACGGTGCTTTACAAGGACACGTTGGAGGCGCCCGCATGGAACCGGCTGGCGGATGTGGCCGCCTCGGAATCGGCCCGCACCGTTGTCATTCGTGATCAGGACGCGATGCCTCAACGCTACTACAAGCTCGTCACGCCGCGTCAGGAATGATGCTTGCCATTGACCGCGGCACTGCGAATGGGTTGAGTGAGGCGTGTCCTCCAATGAGAGTCATGCCGGTCACCAAAGCCTGATCGTCCACCTCGATTCCTACGTCGAGCGGATCGATCTGGGGGCCCTGTTTGGACGGGTGGCGCCCCTGGAGGTGGAGGTGGGCACCGGCGACGGGGGCTTCCTTCTGGCCCGAGCGACGCTCCACCCGGGCCGGAACTTTCTCGGCATCGAACGGCTGCTGGGACGCATGCGCAAGCTCGATCGGAAAGGCCGCCGGGCCGGACTGGCCAACCTCCGATTGCTTCGCCTGGAGGCAGGATATGTGCTGCAATACCTGCTTCCCCCCGCCTCGGTTTCGGTGCTGCACCTCTACTTCCCCGATCCCTGGCCCAAGAAGCGCCAGCGCAAGAATCGCCTCATCCAGCTCCCGTTCGGACCGGTTGTCGCCAATGTGCTGGCCCCCGGGGGGTGCGTGTATGTGCGCACGGACGACGCCGATTACTTTGCGCAGATGTGCGAGGTGTTTGATTCCTTGGAAGGGGTGAAGCGCGTGGAAACGCCGGAGGAGATTCTGGGGACCAAGACGGAATTCGAGCGAGATTTCGAAGCACGCGGCATCCGGGGCCTCAAGGGCGGCTGGCAGCGCCTGGCATAGACTCAGACGTCGATGACCGGGCCGCTGCCCGGTCCACCATTAGGATCATCGGGGCCGCGTCGCTGGGTGTTCACTTGGACCCGGACCTGTCCGGAGCCCGTCAGCATGTTCAGCACCATGGAAATCAGGCTGATGACGATGGCGCCGAGCAGGGCGGAGCCAAACGAGGCGACGTGGAAGGAGTCGATCAGTTTGCCGGTCAGGTAGAGCAGTCCTGCATTGATCACGATCATGAACAAGCCCAGTGTCAGGATGAGGAGGGGCAGGGCGAACAGGACCAGAACGGGGCGGATGAAGGTGTTCAGGATGCCCAGGACGAGCGTGGCCACCAGTAGCCCGACCCAGTCCTTCCGGTCGTAGGAGATGCCCGCCACGACATGGGCTGCCACCAGCACGGCGACCGTGTTGATGATCCAACGCTTCAGAAACAGCTTCACGGGTGGGTGGCTCCTTGCATGGGGGCGGGGTGGCCGGGGAGGATGTGCAGGAATTCGACCTGGGTTTGAGCCTCGAGGGTGGCCCGTTCCAGGTCCGCCGGCAGCAGCACGAACTGGCCCGGTTGCAGCAGGACCGTTTGACCGCCGCCGGCAATTTCCAGTCGGCCCTTGATCAGTCCCAGGATCTGCGGCCCCTCGCTGCGGAGGTGGAACCGAAGCCCCCGCTTCACCCGGCACGCATCCACATTGAAGAGCGGGTCATGCACCAGGTAGCGGATCTTGTAGGTGGGGCTGCGCGAATACCGGCTGGTGATGAGGTGCGGTTCGTGATCTTCGAAGTCGATGCTGGCCAGGGAGGCCTCGACATGCAGTTGGCGAGGTTGACCGTTGGTGTCCACGCGGTTCCAGTCGAAGACACGGTAGGTGGTGTCGGAGTTCTGTTGCACCTCGAAGAGGAGATAGCCCTTGCCGATGGCGTGGACGCGGCCGCTGGGAAGGAAGAGGGCATCCCCGGCGTGGGCCTCGAGAGTGTGGAGGCATTCGGCCACGGTGCCCTGGCTCAGGTGGGTCTCGAAGCTGCGGCGGTCGATGCCGGATTTCAGGCCGGCGTAAAGCCTGGCTTCCGGATCCGAGTTCACCACGTACCACATCTCCGTCTTGGGTTCCCCTTTCAGCGAGGCTGCGATCCGGGCCGGTGGGTGCACCTGCACGGAAAGGTCCTGGCGGGCGTCGAGGATCTTGATGAGCAATGGAAAGCGATCATCGCAGGGCGGAACGGGTCCCAGCAGGGCATCGCGGTGCTCCTGCATGAGCCAGCGGAGGTCGCGGCCTGCCCACGGACCATTGGCAATCACGCTGACGGCTTCGGGTCGATCGGTGATTTCCCAGGATTCACCGATCAACTCTCCGGCGGGCAGGGTCTTGCCGAACACCTCCTGGATGCGGGTGCCACCCCAGAGACGCTGCATGAAGACGGGATGGAAGGTGAGGGGATAAGACATGCAAAAGCTCCCTCGAGCGTTGGGCCTGCGTGGCGGGTGGCTGGGAACCCTCAGGCCGATCGTTCCTTGAAATGGCCCATGGCGCGGAATTTCTCGTAGCGAAGTTCCAGGCGCCGGGCCGGCTTGATGCGCTTGAGCGCCGTCAAGGCCTTGGTCAGGTGTGACTTGAGGTTTTGGGCGGTGGCTTCCAGATCGTTGTGGGCGCCGCCCAGGGGTTCGGGGACAACGTCATCGGCCAGGCCGAGTTGAATCAGGTCTTTGGCCGTGATCTTGAGTGCTTCCGCGGCCTTGGAGGCGGCGGCCCGGTCCTTCCAGAGGATGGAGGCGCAGCCTTCCGGGCTGATGACGGAGTAATAGGCGTTTTCCAGGATGAGCACCCGGTCGGCGATGCCGATGCCCAGCGCGCCGCCCGAGCCGCCCTCGCCAATGACCACGGCGATGATGGGCACCTCGAGCAGCATCATTTCGCGGAGATTGACCGCGATGGCTTCGGCGATGTGCCGTTCCTCCGCCCCGATCCCGGGGTAGGCTCCCGCCGTGTCGATGAGTGTGATGATGGGCAGGTGGAACTTGTCCGCCATGCGCATCAGTCGCAGCGCCTTGCGGTAGCCCTCCGGATGGGCCGAGCCGAAGTTGCGCCGGATGTTCTCCTTCGTGTCGCGCCCCTTCTGGGTGCCGATGACCATGACCGGTTGGTCGTTCAACTTGGCGAAGCCGCCGACCATGGCCCGGTCCTCGGCGAAGAGCCGGTCGCCATGAAGTTCCTCAAAGTCGGTGAAAGCCGTCTTGAGGTAGTCCATGGTGTAAGGGCGCCGCGGATGCCTCGCCAGCTGGACGCGCTGCCAGGCGGTGAGGTTGGAGAAGACCGATTTGCGCGTCTCCTCGATCTTGTTCTCGATGCGGGCGATCTCGTCCTCGAAGCTGACCCCGAGGGCATGGGTCTCCGGATGTTTGCGCAGTTCCTCCAGCTTGTGCTGCAAGTCGGCGATCGGCTTCTCGAAGTCGAGCTGGTGCTTCATAAGACGATGCCAAGTGTAGGGGTGCGTCCCGGGCCTCGCAATGTCGAATTCCACCACGCTTGCGCATGCAAAGCCATGGGCGATTGACGGTTGACGTATCCGGCTGAGCGCTCCATGGTCCCCTGAAAAGAATACGAAAAAGATAGTGGTGGTGTCACTCGGGCAGTTTGTCGGGCGGTAAGTCGGGCATGCAGATTTTCAAGTGGACGGAAATCCCTCCGCTCCTTTCTTCGCAACGTTAGAGGTATCAGTATGGACCAGAATCGTCTTTTCGTGGGCAACCTTCCCTTCCAGATCACCGAGCAGGACCTGATCGAGTTTTTCTCCGGCGTCGGTGTGGTGCTGAATGCGCAGGTCGTGTTCGACAAGGCCACCGGCCGTTCGCGCGGGTTTGGATTCGTGGAGTATTCCAATTCCGAGGAAGCCCAGAAGGCTGTGGAGGAGTACAACGGCAAGGATTTGGAAGGGCGCCCCCTGACGGTCAACATCGCCCGCCCCCGCGACAGCCGCTAAGCTCCGCGGGATTTCCCCGCACTGCTTCCGGACCTCCTCTCGGACCCGTCTGCCAAGGATTCCCATGGGCACTCCGTTTGAGGACGGATTGCCCGGGCTCGGGTTCGGGGGTGATTGGAAATGGGTGATCGATACGTGCTATGGAGCTGCAGCATCATGTGGAGAGCATGAGCATGAGTAAGAGTAAGAATAATTCATTCCCCAGACGCGATTGGGGAAAGAAGGCTGCGCAGCGGATTGCGTCACAAGGTAAAACATGGGCGACGAGAGCACCCTACATCGAACCATATCAATGGCCCCTCACCCCAGCCCACTCCCGGCGGAAGAGGGGGACCCGTCCACTCCGGGGAGAAAGACCCCTACGCTCATCCCGGCTCGCTGTTCCCTCTCCCCCCGGGAGAGGGTCAGGGTGAGGGGCCCCAGCAAAACGACAACATGTGGGTCGTTCTTTTCGGCTAGGGGAAGAGCAAGATGGGCACTTGGTGCACCTACTCTTACTCCCTTGGGTCACTCAACTTTGATCGGGCCCTCCGGTGCTCGGGTGCCCGGTCTGGAATCGGGATTTGACAGGCGCAGGCGGTAGAACTAGCCTCAACCGACATTTTACAAGCCATGGCCGACGAACCGCCAAAGCCGCCGCCAGGCGCGGCGCCTCCCAAAGTCCAGCCGAAGAAGGAAACGGTGCGCATCAGCTTGCCGCCCAAGCCTTCCTCGGCCACGATCAAGCTTCCTTCCATGCCCGCAGGCGCCAAGCCTCCCGTGGCAGGGGCGCCTGCTCCGGCGGCGCCTCCCGGAGCCCGGCCTCCGTCGGCCGCGCCCGCTCCGCCTAAGCCGCCTTCCTCGCCGAGTCCCTCCGCGCCGGGAGTGGTCGGGAGAGCTCCAGCCGCCTCCGCAGCATTGGCCGCTCCGCCTGCTCCGGCCGTGGGCGCCCGTCCGGCACCGGCCGGCGGCAAGGCCAAGTCTCGGCCTGCCAAGGCAGCCGCCCGTGGCCCGAGCCCCATGGACACTGGCCTGGCCATTGCCGCAGGAGTTCTCGGCATCGCTGCCGTGGTCTGCATCGCCTTGCTGCTCACGCTCGGAAACAACGCCAATTAATCGGACCACCGCGTCCCCGAGGTGCGGTCCCTCGCGGGAGCTCGCATCCGAACACACAACCACTCAACCACTGACATTCCTTTAGCGACATGGGTTCCTCCAACATCCAGACCATCGATACCTCCAACTTCCAACAGGAGGTCCTGAAATCCGCCACCCCTGTGCTGGTCGATTTCTGGGCCGAGTGGTGCGGTCCCTGCAAGATGCTGGTTCCCGTGCTCGAGGAGCTGGCCGGGGAATATGAGGGCCGCATCCGGTTCGGCAAGGTGGATGTGGAACAGAACCAGCAGCTCGCCGGGCAATACAATATCATGCAGATTCCCACCTTGCTGCTGTTCAAGGGCGGGGAAGTGGTGGCCCAGATGGTGGGGCTCGCCAGCAAGAAGGATTTCAAAGTCAAGCTCGACCAGGCCCTGGCGTGATCGCCCGGGCGGTCACCCCGCCATGCCACTCATGGTCACGCCCGGGCAGCTCGCCCAACGCGCTGACCTCTATTTCCAGCTGAGCCAGCTCTCCACCGCCGGCATCCCACTCCTCCAGTGCCTGGACTCGGTGGGCGCTTCCCCCCGGGTCAAGCTGCGACCCGCCTTGATGCGCCTGCGCATGGGCCTTGAGGAGGGGCACACGCTCGCCGACGCCATCGAGCCGTTGGGCGCCTGGTTCTCCCACTTCGAACGCGCGCTTCTCGACGCCGCCGAGCAGAGCGGTCGTCTGCCCGAGACCTTTCGGCAGTTGTTCCATCACTATGAGGAGAAGGCCGCCACGGCCCGGCAGGTCATCGCCCTCACCGCGTATCCCGCGCTTCTGTTCCATCTCGCGGTCCTCATCTTTCCCATTGAAGCCCTGACGGGCCTCGTGCTGAAGGGGCAATGGGTGCAGTTTCTGTTCGGCAAGGCCATGATGCTCGGCCCTCTTTACGCCCTCGTGCTCCTGGCGGTGTACCTGAGCCAAGAGACCCGCAGCCAATCATGGCGCACCATCTGGGACGGGTTGCTGCACAGCATTCCGGTGCTCGGTTCCGCCCGGCGAGACCTGGCCCTGGCTCGGTTGTCCGCTTCGCTCGACGCCCTGATCCGCGCCGGGGTTCCCATCATCCAAGCCTGGAGGATCTCCGGCCCGGCCAGCGGATCGCCCCGATTCAACCGCTCCGTCCAGCGCATGGTGCCGCAGATGGAAGCAGGCCGCCCGCCCTCGGAGGTCTTGCGTCAAGACCACCTGTTTCCTGATATCTTCACCAACCAGTATGCCGCCGGTGAGTTGAGCGGGAAACTAGATGAGAACCTCAACCGCCTGCATCAATACTATCTCGAAGAGGGCAATCGACGCATGCGCCGGACGGTCCTGGTCGCCGGCGGCCTGCTCTATGCCGGCATTGTGCTCATGGTGGTCTGGCGCGTGTTGTCGTTCTACATCGATTACTTCCGGAAGATAGGAGAGTTCATCCCCGACTGAGGCTGCGTCGTGACCCTGTCCGAACTCCTGCAAAACGAAGCGTTGCGTCGTCGCGAGTTTCCCGTCACCGGGCGGGGTGCCTTCCTGGCGCACGCCGCCGTCTGCCCCCTTCCGCGGCGCGTGACCGAGGCCATGTCGGCCTATCTTCAACGCACCCAGGAGGCCGACCAGGAAACCGCGTTTCCGCGCCGTCTCCTTGGTGAACTGCGCGCGCAGGCGGCCCGCATATTGAACGTGGATGCCGCGGAGATCGCATTGGTGGGGCCCACGTCGCTGGGACTCAGCCTCGTGGCCGCGGGACTACCCCTCCAGGCCGGGGACAACATTGTGCTCTACCAGGATGATTACCCTTCCAACGTGTATCCCTGGATGGCCTGGGAGGAGAAGGGGATCGAGCTTCGCCGCGTCCAAACCCCCCGCCTCGGGTTGATTCGCCCGGAGGATGTTGAGCGGTGCGTCGATGGCCGCACCCGTCTGGTGGCCCTGGCTTCCTGCCACTTTATCAGCGGGGACCGCCTTGAGCTGCCAGCCATCGGGTCATGGCTACGGGAACGGGGCGTGCGCTTTTGCGTGGACGGCATCCAGACGGTGGGCGCCATGCCGACCGACGCCTCGCAGGCGGACTTCCTTGCGGCGGACGCCCACAAATGGATGCTGGGCCCCTGTGCTGCAGGTCTGCTCTATGTGCGTCGGGAGGTGCAGGATGAACTCAAGCCTGCGGTTTTTGGTTGGCACAATGTGCGGTGCGCAGACTTTGTCGCCCAACCGGAGCTCCAGCTCCGGTCGGATGCGCGGCGTTACGAGGCGGGCACCGCCAACCTGGTCGGGATGGTGGGTTTGAAGGCCGCCCTGGACCTGCTCGAGGAGGTGGGCCTGGATGCGATCAGCGCGGAACTGTTGCGCAAGCGGCGCCGGTTGGTGCCTGCTCTCCAGGAAATGGGATTTGAGGTCTTGGGGCATGATGCGGCCGATTCTTGCTCAAGCGGTATTGTGAGCTTCGGCCACCCCTCCCAGGATCTGCGGGCCTTGCACGCGCGAATGGCCGAGTCAGGTGTGACCGTATCCCTTCGCACGGCGCGTTCCGGAGAGCACTACATCAGGTTGTCGCCGCACTTCTACAACACGGACGCGGAACTGGATCATTTCCTGGGGCTGCTCGACAGGCCTCAATGATGTTCCGTGTCCTGGCTTCCCTCATGCCGAAGCTCGGCACCGCCTTGACGGGATTGTTGGCGGTTCGATCGCGACGATGCTGCCGGGATCTGCGTCGGATGGGTCAAGGGGTTTCCCAGCCCGGGCTGGCCATGAAGCGCGTGGTCTCTTCCGGCGACTCAAGGTTCCACACATGGACCGATCCATCGGCGCCTCCCACCGCCAGGCGGTGGGATTTCGCATCGATGGCAAGGGAGTAGGCGGCATCACTGGGGCCTGGCAGACTCCGCGTCGCCTTGCCTGGAGTCTCGACCGAGAGCGACGTCACGCTCCCGTCCGAGCTCGCCAGCCATAGCTGATCCCCGGCGCGGCCCATGGCCAGGATGTCGGTCCTGACGGGTTGTCCCGACTTTTCCTTCTTGCCGTTGCCGGGATTCCAGGCATGCACCTGGTTTCCAGAAGCCGTGAAGACAAGTGAATCGTCGAGGCCGAAGGCGGCGGCCATCACGGCTTGGTCATGGCCCCTGTAAGCACTGATCATCTCCCCGGTTCCCACCAAAAAGGCGCGCGCGGATCCGTCCCGGCTGGCCGAACACAGCCGCTGGCCTGACGGTGAAAAGGCCAGGTCCATCACCCAGTCGGAATGCTGGGGAAGGGTTTGTTCCAGCGAACCGTCCCCGGTGCGGACGATGTGAATGAGCCGGTCGCAGCCTGCGACGGCGACGCGGGATCCATCCGGGCTGAAGGCGCCAGCGAGCAGGGAATCCGGCGCCAACGCCAGGACCCTGAGCAGCCGTCCGTCCGATGCATCCAACAGCAGGGCTTCCCCCAGCCGTCCCGGGTTGCCACCGACCACCAGGAGGCGAGTCCCGTCGGAAGAGAATGCCAGCTTGTGAATGCGCTCTGCCATGTTGTTCCAGCGGCTGCGCAGAGTTCCGGAGGGCAGTTCCCATAGCGTGATCTCATGAAATCCGCCAACCGCAAGGAGGGAGGCGCCGGGTGAGAACGTGAGCGCATGGACGGGGTTGGGGCGGGGGTAGCGCGTTGGCGGCGCCGGGTGACGCCCGCTTGCGGCCAGGATGCTCACGGCCAGGCTGCGTTCCTGTTCCGGCACGTGGGCTCCCTCGGAGATCCAGCGCCGGATCCGGTCCGCCAGTTCCTCGGTCAGCGGATCGTCGTCCTGGGGCATCCGGTCCTCTGGGTTCTCCGTGGTGATGAGCGTGAAGAGGAGGCTCTTGTCAGGTGAGCCCGGCACCACCGCGTTCGCTTCACTGTCGCCGGCCTGGTTGAGATGCTCGAACGTATCGAGCCGGAAGCTTCCCTTGGACTTGTTCGGTCCATGGCATGCGACGCACTTGGAGGCGAGGATCGGCGCGATCTCCGCGGCAAAGGAGACCGGCTTCTCTGGATGTGGATCAGCGGCGGCGGCGCTCGACACGAAACCCATCCATGCCAGCTCGGTCAGCCATCGAGACGTTGTGCGGAGGATGCTCATGGGTGCCCGGTCGAGAGTATCCGGTTGGCGGTGGTTTGCAATCCGGGTCTGGCCCGGTGCCGGACTCCTTTTCACGTTTGACCCGGACTCCATTTCTCCGAAAGATCCCGGCGATGACGGCACCGGAACTAAAGGGCAAGGCGGTGATCGTGACGGGCGGTGCGAATGGCATCGGCGCCGCCATGGTCCGGCTGTTCCACCAACAGGGGGCGATCGTCCATTTCTGTGACCTGGACCGCCGCGCGGGTCGCAGCCTGGAACGCGAATTGGGCGATGGCGTGTCCTTTGCCGAGGTGGACCTCACATCCGAAGCCAGGATCCGCGCATGGATGCGGGCGTTGTCCCGTCGCCGGTTGCGCCTTCGCGCCCTGGTCAACAACGCGGCGCTGGATCCGAGAATACCCTTGCCGAGGATGACGGCGGCGCAGTGGGATGACTTGTTTGCGCTCAACCTTCGCGCCTATTTCCTGATGGTGCGCGAGGCGCTGCCGCTTCTGTCCAAGGGAGCTTCCATCCTCAACTTCTCCTCGATCACCATCCACCTGGGGCCGCCGAACATGACCGCCTACGTGGCCACCAAGGGAGGCATCCTTGGGTTCACCCGGTCCCTGGCCCGCGAACTTGGCCCGCGGCGAATCCGCGTCAACGCACTCTCCCCGGGCTGGGTCATGACGGAGCGGCAACTGCGGCAGTATGTGACCCCCTCGATCAAGCGCCGGATCCGCCAGTCCCAGTGCATACCGGAGTTGATTGAGCCCGAAGACGTCGCGGCCGTGGCATTGTTCCTCGCGAGCGACGCCAGTCGTGCCATGACAGGCCAGGAACTGCTGGTGGATCGCGGATGGGCTCATGCATGAAGGCGCCTGTGCAGAAACCCATCCTGGAAGCGCGCGGCCTCCGGGTTGCGCGGGGAGGAACGGTGATCCTCGACGGGGTTTCCTGGGCCGTGCAGCGCGGGCAGCATTGGGTGATCCTCGGTGCGAACGGTTCGGGCAAGACATCGATGCTGAGCGCGTTGACGGGTTACCTGACGCCCACCGAGGGTGCCATCCGAGTGCTGGGCAGGGACTATGGCCGGTCGGACTGGCGGGAACTAAGGCTGGAGATTGGCTGGGTGAGTTCTTCCCTGCGCCAGATGATGGCGGAATCGGAGCCTGCGCTGGAGACAGTGGTCAGTGGCAGGTATGCCATGATCGACCTGTGGGGGCGCATGACCCGCCTCGACCGGGAAGCCGGCCTCCGCATCCTGCGCCAGATCGAATGCGGCTACCTGGCTGAGCGGCCGTGGATGTTTCTTTCGCAAGGGGAACGCCAGCGCGTGCTGATTGGGCGGGCCCTGATGGCCAAGCCGCGGTTGTTGATCCTCGATGAGCCCTGTGCCGGACTCGATCCCGTGGCGCGGGAGCTGTTCCTGCAATGGTTGGAACGTCTGGGCCGCTCCTCGCGTGCGCCCACGATGCTTTTGGTGACCCATCACGTGGAGGAGATCATGCCTGTCTTCACTCATGCTCTGGCACTCAGGTCGGGAAGGATCCTGGCGCAGGGAACCAAGCGCACGGTGTTGCGAGGCCCGGTCCTGTCGGAGGTATTCGGGTGCCGTGCTTCGGTACGGTCCCGCGGCGGTCGGTATGAGATGAAGGTGCAAACCTCCCGCAGATCGGTGCTTTGAACGAAGGCTCGTGTCGGCGCCGCCTGCCGTCGGCGGCTACACCTTGCCCTGCTGCCGCGCCGCTTCGTGGAGGAAGGCGGCGGAAGCGCTGGCGACGTTCAGGGAATCCACTTCGTTGCGCATGGGGATGGCCATCGCTTCGTCCGCCAGATCCAGGATGGTTTCGGAAAGGCCGAATCCTTCGCTGCCAAAGACGATGCAGCAATCCAGGTCGAGCCGCGCCCGGGAAAGTCGGGAATGGTGGGTGTGGGGGTGCGCCGCAATGATCCGGACGCCGCGCCGGCGAATCTCCATGAGCGTGTGCGCAAGGTTTGGCGTCTCCACCACGGGGAGCTTGAAGATGGCTCCCATGGATGAGCGAACGGCGCGCCGCAGATAGGGACTGCTGCAGGATTCGCCGACAACCAGTGCGTCCACGCCCATGCCGGCGCAGTTGCGCACCATGCCTCCCAGGTTCTCCGCATTGGTCAGGTCTTCCACGGCTGCCAGGAGACGCGGGGCGGGCGTCCGCTCCAGGATGGCGTCAGCGGAAACCGCATCCGGTACCCGTCCCACCGCGAGCACCCCCTGGTACATGCTGAATCCGGTCAAGGATTCCAGGAGCCGGCGCTCTGCCGTGAACACCTTGATCGCCTCGGGGCGGGATTCCATCTTGGCTCCCAGCGACTCCAGCCGCTTGTCCGGCAGGAGCACCGAGATCACCTCAAAATGGCTGTCCAGGAGCCGGTCCACCACCTTGTCCCCCTCCGCCACGAAGATGCGCTGCTTCCGATGCTGGCCGTCCCGCTTCATGGTCCGATACGGGGCCAGTTCGTCGAGGTCCAGATTGTCGATGGCCACTACGCTTGAGATGGGCATGGGGGTGCGGCGCGGGAAGGCGACGCGGTGCAGACCGTAATGGACACCCCCTTCGGCGTCACCTCCAAAATGGCCCCGGGACCCAGCCCCCGTCCAGGGCTGTTGACAAAGTCAGCACGGGCTCCGGTAGCACAGGTTCTTGCTCTTACCCTTTACCCGAAAAGAACGACCAACATGTTGGCGTTTTGCCGGGCCCCTCACCCTGACCCTCTCCCGGGGGGAGAGGGAACAGCATGCCACCCCAAGGTGAAGGGATCCGGGCAGCAGCCTCTCTCCGCGCGGAGGACAGGTCCCCCTCTCCCGCCGGGAGAGGGAAGGGGTGAGGGGCCTTTGAGAGGGTGCGATGGAGAGTGCTCTGACCGCCCATGTGTCACCTTGTGTCGCAACCCGCTGCGCAGCCTTCTTTCCCCAGCAGGGTCTGGGGAATGACCTACTCTTACGCTTCCTCTTACTCGCCTCCGCAGAGTGGAAGTAAGAGTAAGCGTAAGAGCAAGGTGAAGCCGGCATGTCGAGGGGCGACAACGCTTCGACCCGCGGACTTTGTCAACGGCCCACCCAGCCCGTCCCTTTCACATCTGTAATCCCCTGGAAAGGTTCCTGTCAGTTGGGCGGTGTCTCTTAGAACACAACCACTGCAGGGGATGCAGTTCAACGAAAGGAAACACGATGAATGAACGATTGAATCACATGTCCCGCCGCGCCTGGAGAGGATTACTAATGGGCGGGCTTTCCCTGGTATTGGCCAGCGCCGCGTTTGTCGGTTGGAGCCAGGCCCGGGAGAAGACCGACAACCCGCCGGCCACTTTTGAAATCGACCGCTCTCCGATCGATCGTGACGCCCACTCGGTCTCCAGCTTCGCACCTGTCGTCAAGTCCATCTCACCCAGCGTCGTAAATGTCTTCACCACCAAGCGGGCTGTCCCGGGCGGGTTTGGCGAGAACCCGCTGATGAACGATCCGTTGTTTCGCCGATTCTTTGGCGGACCGTTCGGGGAGCGGATGCCCGGCCGATCCCAGGGCGCCCCACGCCAGCAGGGCCTGGGGTCCGGTGTCGTCGTCACCAAGGACGGCTACATCCTGACCAACAACCATGTGGTGGAAGGCGCCGACGAAGTGAAGGTGGCGCTCAATTCAGGCAAAGCGGAGTACGAGGCCCGCGTGATTGGCCGCGATCCCAAGACGGATTTGGCCGTCCTCAAGGTGGAAGCGGATGACCTGCCGGTCGCCGTCCTCGGAGACAGCGAATACATCGAGGTGGGCGACGTGGTTCTGGCCATCGGCAACCCGTTTGGCATCGGCCAGACCGTGACCATGGGCATCATTAGCGCCACCGGTCGCGCCACGCTGGGGCTTGACTACGAGGACTTCATCCAGACCGACGCCGCCATTAATCCCGGCAACTCCGGCGGCGCCCTGGTGGACGCGCAGGGTCGCCTGATCGGCATCAACACCGCCATCCTCAGCCGCAGCGGCGGCAACCAGGGCATTGGGTTCGCGGTGCCTGTCAACCTGGCGCGCACGGTGATGGAAGGCCTGATCCGGGATGGACGCGTGGTGCGCGGGTATCTCGGTGTGAGCATTCAGAACGTCACACCCGGCCTGGCGGAGGCCTTTGGGCTCAAGGAGAACGAAGGTGCCCTGGTGTCCGAAGTCATGCCCGGCACCCCGGCCGAGAAGGCCGGCCTGGAAAGCGGTGACGTGGTCGTGTCCCTGAACGGGCACGGGGTCGAGGACAGCCGCCAACTCAAGCTGGCTATCGGTCAACTCGCCCCGGGCACCCCGGTGGAGATGAAGATCCTTCGCGATGGGAAGCCCAGGGATGTGACCGTGCGCCTGGACGAGCTGCCTGAGAACCCCATGCTGGCCTCCTTGGGCTCCTCTGACATGGGGGCTGACGAGCGCCTCAAGGGGGTCGTCGTCACGGATATCCCGAGCTCCGAGCGTCAGCGCCTTGAATTGCCGGACAATCTGCAGGGCGCGTTGGTCTCCGAGGTGGATCCCGCGTCCGCCGCCTATGAGGCGGGGTTGCGTCCCGGTGACGTCATTCGCGAGATCAACCGCACCCCGGTGAAGAACGCGCACGATGCGGTTGAGGTGGCGAACCGCCAAGAGGAAAAGATCCTCCTGCTCCGCATCTGGAGCCAGGGCGGCAGCCGGTTCCTGGTCGTTGATGAAAGCTAGCTCCTGATCTCTCCTCCGCATCCCCAAGCCCTCCCCCGCCGCTTGCGCTCTCAAGGCGGGGGAGGGTCTTCTCTTTTGCCTGGGCTGCGGGACTCGTGTAGGGTAGGAGGCATGGGACGGGGGCAAGCAATTGGAACAACAAGGACACCGCAACATGCGCATTCTGGTGGTTGAAGATGACGACAAGATTGCCTCCTTTGTGGTCAACGGGCTCAAGCAAAGCGGGTTTGCCGTGGACCATTCCGAGGATGGCGAGGCGGCCCTCGCGCTGGCCCGTGCCATCAACTTCGATGCCGCAGTGGTGGACCTGATGCTGCCGCGGATGGACGGCCTGACCCTGCTGCAGACCCTGCGCAGGGAAGGGTTACGACTGCCGGTCATCATCCTCAGCGCCAAGGGATCGGTGGACGACCGCGTCAAGGGATTGCAGGCCGGCGGGGATGATTACCTGACCAAGCCATTCGCCTTCTCGGAGTTGCTCGCCCGCATCCAGGCGTTGATCCGGCGCTCGACCCAGTCCGCCGAGCCGACGCGCCTGACGGCGGGGGATCTCGAGCTGGATCTCCTCAGTCGCGAAGCGCGACGGGAAGGCCAGAAGATCGACCTGCAGGCCCGCGAGTTTTCCCTGCTCGAGTACCTGATGCGGAACATGGGCCGGGTGGTGACCAAGACCATGATTCTCGAGCATGTCTGGGACTACAGCTTCGACCCGCAGACCAACGTGGTGGACGTTCTGGTCCACCGCCTGCGCAGCAAGGTGGACAAGGAGTTTTCAAGCAAGCTGATCCACACCATCCGGGGAGTGGGGTATGTCCTTAAGACTGATTAAAAACCTCCTTCGCAGCACGAGTATCCGGCTCAACCTGTGGTATGCGGCCGTGTTCACGGCCAGCGCCATGATCCTGTTCCTGCTGACCTACTGGCTTCTCACGCTCGCGATCGAGAACAAGGAAAAGGAGGTTATTTCCGAGCAGCTCATGGAATACGCCCGGATTTATGACACCCGTGGCCTGTTTGAGCTGGAGCGCTGGCTTGAAGAGACGAAATCCACCGGGGAGGAGAAAACCTTCTTCGTGCGCATCCTTGGCTCCCGCATCGCCCCGGTGTACGTCCGGACGCCCGACGACTGGTCCGGTTTCAACCCGCAGATCATCCAGTTCGAAAAGGTGGTGGAGGAACGTCTGAACTGGCTGCGCATTCCGCGTGACGAGGACCAGGACTTCGTCTTCGGCGCGATCAAGCTTTGGGACGGCTTCACGTTGCAGGTGGGCCGTACCACCAACAGCCGCGCTTCCTTGCTGATCCCCTTTCGCAGGACCTTCTTCTGGGTCATGACGCCCGTTCTGGTGCTGGGTGTCGCCGGAGGCATCCTGTTCGCGCGACGGGTCATGAGGCCCGTGCACCAGACGGTGGCCACGGCGCGTGCCATCATTGAAACGGGCAAGCTCGACGCCCGCGTGCCGCTGCGCCAGGTGCAGGATGACCTGGAGGAGATGGCCCAGCTCTTCAACCACATGCTGGACCAGAACCAGGGCCTGATCCGTGGCATGCGTGAGTCGCTCGACAATGTGGCCCACGACCTGCGCACCCCGCTCACGCGCCTGCGCGGGGTGGCCGAACTGGCCCTGCGCGACGGCGACGATCCAGGCCGGTTGCGCGAGGCCCTGGCTGACTGCATGGAGGAATCCGACCGCGTCATCATGATCCTGCGCAGCCTGCTCGACGTGGCCGAGGCCGAGGCGGGCATGATGCGGCTGGAACGCGCCCCGGCCAACCTCTTCCACCTCCTGGATCGCGTGGTGGAACTCTACGAGTATGTCAGCGAGGAGAAAGGCGTGATCGTCAAAACCTCCTACTCGGGTGTGTGCGAAGCCTTCGTGGACGTCAACCGCATGCGGCAGGTCTTCGCCAACCTCCTCGACAATGCCATCAAGTACACCGACCAGGGGGGCACCGTGACCATCGAAGCGGAGCGGGCCGGACCGACCATCTTCATCCGGTTCCGGGACACCGGCATGGGCATACCCGAGGAGGATCAGGAGAAGATTTGGGAGCGCCTGTATCGAGGGGACAAGAGCCGGTCCCAGCGCGGGCTGGGGCTGGGGCTGAGCTTGGTCAGGGCGGTCGTCCAGGCGCACGGCGGCCGCATCAGCGTCGCAAGCCGGCCCGACGAGGGCTCCGTCTTCACCATCGAACTTTCGGCCAACGCTTTCGTGCCCGTTGGACAGGAACCAAGTGATCCGATCGAGGCGAGCGCGTAGTTTACACAATCTTTCTCGAACGGGAACACTATGAGCGCAGCTCAAGGATGTATTGTGGACAAAACGTGGGTTTTATTTAGATTACGGCCATGACAACGAGATCATTGGAAAACTGACCGGAAATCCTGGAGCAAGTGGCTAAACTACAAAGCCAGGTTGCGGCCATGCAGGAAAAACTCCAAACGCTCCTCCGGGGCGTTGGGGGGCTTCAGGTTCTCCTCCCTGAATTGCACGATGAAACCAGCGGGCGAATTGACGCGCAAAAGCTCGCCGTTTATATGGGCGTGCCGCTCAAACGGCTTGCCGAAGGTTTGCACCTGAACCACAAGACCGTCCATCGCAACCCCTCGGCTGAGGCGTTCCAACCCGCACTCAAGCTGGTAAAGCGGTCCTTGGAAATCCTCCATGTGTTCTTCCAAAAACCGGAAACCGTGCGGGTCTGGCTCATTACCCCGCATCCTGACCTCGACGGACAAACTGCGTTGGAATTGATTCTGGCGAACAACGCCAAAGCGGTCCTGCGGATTCTAGAAAACGCCGCCGCAGGGGTGCCCGTCTGATGTTTCCCCGGCTTCAACTGGCCGCCGCACAGGCCAAGGCCCAACTCGTATCCGCTCATGGCCCTTGGTCACGCGCCATTGGTTACCGCCATTTGGTTGGCCCTCCACCCGGCCAGACCGGCCCGCCACAACCATTGTGGGGAGGCGCTGCCAAGCATGCGGGCGCTCGGTTCACTACCAATGGGAGGTTTGACTCCATTTACCTCGCGCACGATCCGATCACGGCCTTCATTGAAGTCTCCGCCCTTTTCCTGCTGCCCGGCGACCGTGTGCCGGTGCGTTCCGCATCTTGGGTCGTCATTAGCGTGGATGGCATCGTCAATGATCTTCTGGAACTGACCCATCCGGCCACGCTGGCGATGCTCGGCACAACGGCCCAGGAAGTAACGGGCAGATGGGCGACTCTGCCACACCCGCCAACCCAACTGCTTGGGCAATCCGCCTTTGATTCCGGCCGCATTACCGGGATCAAATATGCCTCGGCCAAGCACCCCGGCGGCATCAATCTCGTGGTTTTTCCCGACCGAATTCCCGTCGCTGCCGGCAATTATCTCGAAGTTTATGATCCTCACGGCAACCTTGCCCAGCGCATCGCATAAAACTGAAATGAACCACCGATGACTCGGTAGGACGCAAACCATGGCCCGGATCGGCCAGCACCGAAGACTTCCCTTATCTGTGCCCATCTGTGTAATCTGCGGTTAAGCCTCTCATCGGCCTGACCAATGAAGTTTCTCCACACAGCAGATTGGCAGATGGGCATGCGGGCCGAATCGGTCGGCAAGATGGCTGACCATGTGCGGGAGGAACGGTTGGCTACGGCTCCACAACTGATCGAATGAACATTTTCAAATCCCGCCCATGAAGAGATTCGATGATCAAGAATTGGCAGCCCTTCTGGATGACCTGGAATCGGACCGCGTCGAAAGAAAGGAGTCTTTCAAAGGGGATATTCCGAAGAAGGCGCGTCAGGCGGTTTGCGCCTTCGCGAACGACCTTCCCAATCACAATCAACCAGGTGTGTTGTTCATCGGAGCAAAGGATGACGGCTCTCCATCGGGTCTAAGCATCTCTGATGAACTGCTTCGGTCACTGGCGGATATGAAAACGGATGGCAATATCCTGCCCATGCCTGCCATGACAGTCGAGAAGCGAACGCTGAAGAATGCGGAGATGGCCGTGATCATCGCGCTTCCCTCGGATATGCCACCAGTGAAATATGCTGGACGCATTTGGATTCGCACTGGACCGCGACGAGCCATTGCCAACGAGCAGGAGGAGCGGATTCTGATTGAGAAACGCAGGCACAAGAACCTGCCGTTCGATCTCCATCCGGTTCCCTCTGCCTCCGTGAATGATTTATCGAGAAGTATTTTCCTCAACGAATACCTCCCGGCAGCCTTTGCGCCCGACATCCTCGATACAAACAAGCGATCCTATGAAGAACGACTTGCATCGTGCAAAATGATCGTCAGCCCCACCGATGCCACGTCCACCGTCCTAGGCCTTCTGGCCATCGGAAAGAGTCCTCAGGATTATCTGCCAGGCGCTTATATCCAATTCCTTCGGATCGATGGCCGGGAACTGGCGGACTCGGTAATTGACGAGGCGAACATTGGCGGACCATTGGTCGAGATGCTTCGGCGTTGCGAGGAGAAACTGGTGGCGCACAACCGCACCTCGGTGGACGCGACTTCAGCCGCAACCCATCGAAAGGAATCTCCCTATCCTCTCGCGACACTCCAACAGTTGCTTTACAACGCCGTGTTTCATCGGACCTACGAGGGAACGAACACGCCGGTTCGGATTTATTGGTTCAATGACCGTATTGAAATCATCAGTCCGGGAGGCCCCTACGGCAACGTCACCCAGGAAAACTTTGGTTCGCCGGGGATTACCGATTATCGCAACCCAAATATTGGCGACGCCCTCAAGACCTTCGGATACATACAGGCATTTGGGCGCGGCATCGCCATCGCCCGCCGTGAGCTGGAAAATAACGGAAATCCGTCTCTGAAATTTGAGGTCAATCAGAACGCCGTCGCCTGCATTGTCAGAAAGAAACCATGAGCACTCCCGTTCTGACCTTCTTCAACAACAAAGGCGGCGTTGGCAAGACCTCGCTGCTTTACCACTTGGCGTGGATGTTCGCCGAAATGGGCAAGCGTGTGGTGACCGCAGATCTTGATCCCCAGGCGAGTCTGACCGCCGCCTTTCTCGACGAGGACAAGATCGAATCACTCTGGGAGCAAGAAGTCGACGGCTACACCATTTTCCATTGCGTCAAACCGCTGACCGGGGTCGGAGACATCGTGGCTCCAAAGCTCCAGAAGATCGTCCGCGACCTCTACCTCATTCCTGGCGCCGTCGAGTTGTCCAGATTCGAGGACACCCTCTCCAACGAATGGCCAAATAGCATGGGCGACAGCAATCTCTATCGGCCCATGCGCATGCTCTCCGCTTTCTGGCAGGTCATGCAAATGGCCGCGAATCAAACCGATGCCGACATCATCCTGGTTGACATCGGTCCTAACCTCGGGGCGATCAACCGATCCGTGCTCATCGCCACCGATTTCGTCGTGATCCCGCTCGGCGCGGATTTGTTCTCCTTGCAGGGGCTCAAGAATCTCGGACCGACACTGAGAAGCTGGAAGAACCTCTGGAGAAAGCGGCTGGAGAATTGGAAGGCGAGTCCGGAATCCAGAACCTTTCCCGACTTTCGTCTCCCGCATGGAGAAATGCAGGCCATTGGCTACGTTTGCCAGCAGCCGGTGGTTCGCCTCAACCGGCCCATAAAAGCGTATGACAAGTGGGTCAATCGCATCCCGAAGGTCTATCGACATGCAGTCCTGAACGAACAGGTTGAGACGCCCACCCGGCAACAGGACGACCCCCACTGCCTCGCGATCATCAAACACTTTCGCAGTCTCATTCCCATGGCGCAGGAACTTCGAAAGCCGATTTTCAAGCTGACCTCCGCCGACGGTGCCATCGGCAGCCACGCCAACGCGGTTCAGGACGCAAGACGGGATTTCGAAAGCCTCAGCAGGACAATTCTCAAAAAAGTTGCGCTGCCAAAAGCTCAGACCGACCACGACGAAGTCTCGAAAGCATAAGGCCGATACAACTCAGTGGATGTTCCGAGGTCACCGCACCGCGAGACCGCCTCGACGTGTCATACTAGGAGGAACTGCAGGAACGGCGACATGAACCGCTCGAATACGCCGGCAGGCAAGCGTCGCCCGAGGAGGGAGCCTACTCGAAATTCGCGCCCGCGATGGAAGGCTGACTGATCTCGATGCCCGGATCCGGCGAGAAAAACTCCGAATGGAAGCGCGGACATGGAAAACCGCGGGGATATCGTTGGAATACGTCTTGTTGATGCAGGTATCGAGCAACCGGATCTCGATCAGGGGGTGAGGACGATTTTCCCCGCCAGCGTGCCGGCGCGGCCGATGGTGTTTTGTTCCTGCAACTGGTGGGCCTGGACTGCCTCGTCAAGAGGCAGCACCCGGTCGATGCGAGGCTTGAGGGCGCCGTCTTTCAGCCAGCGGTTGATGTCCAGGGAGCATTTCCGCTGCGCCTCGGGTGAGGCATTGAACATGGCGAAGCCGTGCAGGGAGCAGTCCCTGACGTAGAAGGGGCCGACGGGAAAGAGCGGGCGCGCGTCGCGTCCGGCCATCACGATGATTCGTCCGCCCATGGCGAGCAGGGGGATGGTGCGTTCGAAGTTGGGTTCGCGCAGCGTTTCCCACCAGACCTGCACGCCGTCGGGAGCGGCTTTGAGGATGGCGGCGTTCACATCGTCCGTCGCGTAGTTCACGGCGAAGTCCGCGCCGAGCGCCCGGCATGCCTTGACCTTTTCGGGCGTTCCCGCGGTGGTGATGACTCGGGCTCCAAGGGCCTTGGCCATCTGGACCACGGTGGATCCCACGCCGCCCGTCCCGCCGTTGACGAAGAGGGTTTCGCCGGGTTGCAGGCGGGCGTGACGGACCAGGCCGAGGTGGGCGGTGATGCCGACCAGGGCGATGGCGGCGGCATCGGTTTCCTTGATGGCTTCCGGGAGGGGGTAGAGCCAATCCTCATCGACGGCAATGCGCTCGGCAAAGGTGCCTTGGCGGCCGAGCAGACCCTGGTTGGAACCCCAAACCCGGTCCCCCTTCTTGAACAGGGTGACCTCCGGGCCGGCTTCCAGGACCGTTCCCGCCACGTCGCATCCGACGATGAAAGGGGTGGGCAGCGGCATCGGGATGAGTCCGCCGCGGATGTAAGTGTCGATGGGATTGACCGCGACGGCCGAGACCTGGATCAGGCATTGGCGGCCTGCCGGTGCGGGTTCGGGCAGGTCGCCGATCTGAATGATCTCCGGCGGGCCCGTCTGGGTGATGTAGGCGGCTTTCATGCGCGTAGGGATCCGTGGTCCCGCGTGTTGTCGAATCCGCGGTCCGTGAGATGTCAGTCCTGGTCCGCCTGAAGGACTTCGGCGAGCCCAGTCGAGCCGCGGGACTACAAACGTCTGCCGGGGTCAGTTGTCCTTCTTCTCTTCCGGCTTCTTCTCCTCGGCCTTCGGCTCTTCCTTGGCCGGCTCCTCCTTTTTTTCCGCCTCGGCTTTCTTCTCCTCTTCTTTCTTGGCCTCCTCGGCCTTGGCTTCCTCCTCCTTCTGCTTGGCGGCGATGAGTTCCCAACCGCGATTGATGTTGGTGGTGGGGAGGGCGGCCTGCAGCTTGGCGGCGCCGTCGTCGCTCACCTTGGTCTGCCAGAGGTAGAGGTTCTTGAGGCGCTTGAGTCCCTGGAGGTGGTCAAGCCCGGCATCGGAGACCTCGGTGTTGTAGAGGTTGAGGTAGATCAGGTTCTCGAGGCCCTGCAGGTGGGCGAGGCCGTCGTCGGTCACTCCGGTCTTCTCCAGGTGCAGGCGGATGATGTTCTTGAGGCCGGCGATGGACTTGAGGTGATCGTTCTTGACCGGCAACCCGGCGAGGTTGAGGTCTTCGAGCGTTTGGATGTCCGCGAGGAGCGGCATGGCCTTGTCGAGCGCTTCGGCGTCGGTGCCGCGGAAATTGGCCAGCGTCCAGTTGACGTTCATGGCCACGGGACGCACTTGGATGCCGAGTTCCTGCAGTTGGGCGATGGCTTTCTTTTCGGCATCGGAAGGGGTCACTGGGGTGCGCGGGTCCACTTCCTTGGGAGTGGTTTCGGACGCGATGACCAGGCCCTCGGGCCATTTGGCGCCTTCATTGATCCAGGCCTTGATCAGGTCGGTCTGTTCCTTGGTCAAGGGATCGCCCTTGTTGGGCATGATGTCGTCGTGGTCGGCCGGGAGGGTGATGCGCTTGTACAACTCGCTGTCGTCGGCCTTGCCGGCCACGATGACCGCCGCTTCCTTGAAGGCTTCCGCCTGGGAGTCAAGGCGCAGCTTTCCCTTCTGCTTTTCCGGTCCGTGGCATTCGATGCAGGTCTTGAGCAGGATGGGCTGGATCTCCTTGGCAAAGTCCACCTCGGCACGGGAAGGGGTGGGCAGGGATACAACGAGACCGGCCAGGGTCACGGGGGCGAAACGGAGCCATGTTTTCATAGGAGCCTTCATAACGGGATTGGGGGGTCATTTCAAGTTCAGGAATCGGATCGACAGGCGAGCGGCCTCAATTCGAGGCCTGGAAGTAGTTGAGCGTGTAGTAGGCCTGCGCATGGAGCAGGGGCTCATTCTGTGCGGATCGGACACCGTCCAGATGCAGCTCATGCACGTGGCCCCGCTGCAGTCCTTGGATCACGAGATGCGCGCTTTTCCCGTCCTCGGAGACCTTCACCGACTCGATCGTCGGCTCGGTTTGATCCACCTCCGGGCTGCCGTAGCTGCTCTGGTAGATGTAGGTGTAGGTCTGGAGCTTGTAGGCATCGGTCCGGCCAGCGGATGAAGGATCGACGGGTTGGGTGAATGTGAGCAGAAACCCGTCAGGCTTGAGCTGCATGGTGTGCACCTCGAATGGAATCTTGCCGGTCCAGACCGTGCGCTCCAAGGCAAAGGGCCGGCCGCCACGGGCGCCCCAGCCGCGCTCGGTGCTGCCGACGTAAAGGGATCCGTCGGGCGCAAACTCCAGTGCGAGCGTTCCGGATTTGTAGCCCGAACGGAAGGGAAAGAGCGCACCCTGGTAGCGGCCTTGCACTTTTTCCAGGCTCACGCGCATCACGGTGCTGTGGGTCTGGTCGCCGACGAACAACTGGTTCGCAAACGGGCCGAACCGGCCATGGGTGGCGTCGGTGGCGATGCCGCTCGCCGATTGCCCCATCTTGTTGTAAGGGAAATAGACCGCCGTTGGCACCAGTTCCGGGATTTTGTCGGCCTCGACCATCATGCGGCTCCCGCTGACCGGATCCTTGGGTTGAGGGCCTATCACATCGGTCATCGAATACCAGCGGTTGCCGGTCGGGTTGCCGACGAAATGGCCTGGCAGAAGGTGCTTGAGGCCCGAGGTGCCGTTCCACACGCCCTGATTGTCGGTGTAGAACATGTCGCCCAGGCTGTTGGTCCCGATCCCGCCGGGCGAACGGATGCCGCTACAGGTGGGGACCATGGTCCCGTCGGGCGCGATGCGCACGCACCAACCGCGCCAGGGAGCTTCACTGGTGAAGGAACCCGTCAGGCAGAGGACCACCCAGAGGTTGCCCTCGGGGTCGAATTTGGAACCGAAGGCGTATTCATGGTAGTCGCCGGTCATGCCCCAGCCGTCGCACACCGTCTCGAAGACGTCCGCACGATCATCGTTGTCCAGGTCCTTCATGCGGGTGACTTCGCCGCGCTGGGTGCAGTAGAGCCAGCCATCCTTCCAAGCGAGCCCCAACACTTCGTGCAGGCCGCTCGCGAAAAGGTGATAGACGGGTTGTTCCTCCGGGAATCGGTCGGCCTTGTCCACGATGAAGATGCCCCCATAGCGAGTGGAGATGGCGACCCTGTCCCCGGGCAGCATCTGGATGGCTCCCACCTCGAGGGTCACATCCTCCGGGGTGGGCAGAGTGATGATCTTGTAGAAGTCGGACTCCTGGGCGGCCGGCGTCATTTGGGCGCCAGCCATCAAGAGCACCGCGGCCAGAGCCAGGCCGGCGCATGTGCGTGCAGCGAAGAGTCTGAAGCGCGGGGAGTGAGGTTGCATGTTACCAATGGATGGATTGAACCAGGGAAGCCTTGCCGGCTTGGAAATGGATGGGGACGAGCAGTTCAGTTTGGCCCTCGCTTTGGCGGAGGATCGGTTGCCGGCCCTCGGGGAGGTCGAAGGTCATCCGCACCTTGCCGTCGAGTTCGAAGCCGTCGTCCTTGCGCTCCACCCGGCTGCCGCGCCAGGCGCGGAACCAGAATCCCTCCGGCGATGGGTTGGCCGAAAGCGTCAGCGTCCGGCGGAGGAAGGCTTCCAGCTCGCCCGGCACAGCTTCGGGAAAATCCTCGATGCGCACGCCGTGGGCCGAATAGCGAAAGGTGGGGCGTCGCTTCTGGTCGAGTTGATACCCAAGCATTTGGTAGCCCGCGTCGCGGCCCGTGCCGGAGGGCCAGGGCGAATCGGGTTGGTCCAGTTGGGCAAACGGAGCGCCGGCGGGCATTTCCACCATGTTGTAGCCGAGCGGTCCCTCGAACCCCGCGCCACGACCCGAGCGATGCTTGGCGGCGTCGATGAAGGGCCCCTGCCAGATCAGGGCCAGCCGCATTTCATTTCCATCAAAGGTCAGGTTGGCCTGTTCCGGGTAGGCGACGCCGATGCCGCGCGTGCCGCTTTGATTGATGAAGGCGCGATAGATGAGCGCTTCGGAGGTGTGGGACAATTCCATGCGGCCCTGAATCAAACCATGCGGGATGCCCGCGTCTCCGGACTGGGATAGATAGGTCCAGATCGCCTGGATCTGGCGTTCCGTGTCGCCCTCGAGCACGTCGTCCCGCAGGCTCTTGCCCTCCGGCCAGAACGACGGCATGCGCGTGCCCGGGCGGAGCGAGGTCGGGTTGACCAGGTAACGATGAAACCAGTCGTCGCGAAGGCGCTTCGTCATCTGGGTCAGGTCCATCGCCTGGATGCCCAGAGAATCATAGCTTCCAAAGCGGTGGCAGGAGATGCAGGACAATCCCTTGCTCCCGACCAGCAGCCGGCCGTATTTGGCATCCCCGGACGGGCTCGCCGGATGCACGACTTCAGGTTCGGAGAGATCCGTTGCGGGAAATGCATCCACAAGCCGGCTGACCTGATTCGGATCGAATTTCGGCATGCGGGTCGCCATGTAGGGGCGAACCTTGCCCTGCTCCAGCAGGACGGTGCGGACCCATTCGGGACGCAACTTGGCTCCGACACCGTTCAGATGCGGTGGCACGCGGCCCTCATCGCCCAGGTCATCCTTGGTGAGGATGGAGAAGTAGCCTGAACGTTCGCTGACCGGACCGCCTTGTCCACTGCGCTCATGGCAGGCGAGGCAGTTGTTGGCAGCCATGGTGAAATGAACCTGCTCCCTCGGCGTGAGGGCGGTGCGCAGGCGATCCGGTTGAGAGAGAACCTGGCGAAGAGCCGCTCGCTGCGGAGGTGTGAGATCAAAAGCCGGAATGCCTGCGGCAGGTTGCTCGGCAAGACAACCCCGCGACGTGGCGCCTCCCAAGGCAAGGAGCGCGGGCACGGGCCGGGCCTGCGACGGCAGGCCCGCCTCGTGGCAAGAGGCGCACCCCAGGCTGGCGAAATAGGCGCGGCCTCGCGCCACCTTGGCCGGGTCGGGCGTCAGTTGCTCCGCATGCAACGGACTCATGACATGCCCCAGGTAGGAAAGGGCCGCGTCGGGAATGGGTTGCCTGTCCAGGCCGGGTCCCTCGTAAGACAGGGCCAACTCAGCGCCGCCGCCGCCGTTGAACCACAGAACCATGATCGGATGCTCCCCGGCCTTTAGGTCGATGGAGGCACGCTTTTCGTCGGGAGCATGAATGCCGTCGTTGTTCACGAGCAACTGGTCGCCCAGATAGAGCCGGGATCCGTCATCAGACCTCAGGTGGAACGAATAGGTGCCGTCCCTGGGGAGGGTCAGGTAGCCTGTGTAGCGGAACGCAATGTTGTTGTTCCGCCGCTGGGGACCAAGGCTGAAGTTTTCAATTGAACCGGTGCTCACCGGGGTGAGGGACTCCACTTCCGTGGCCTGGTTCATGGCGCCCTCGAAGTATTCGAAGAAGAGGCCCTGGAGCCGGCCGGGAGGTTGGTTGGACCCCGCGCCCATCTGGTCGCGCAACAGATACATGGCAACGGATTCCGCTTCGCCTCCAGACAGGTGCAGCGATGGCATGCGCCCGGAAGGCCGATATCGCAACGGGTCCTTCAGGAAGTCGGCCAGGGAGGACACCGTGTACTTGGTGGCAAGCGGACCGAGCGGGATGGATCCGGGGGCCAGCCGGGCCGGCAGGTCGGATTCGGATCCGTCCGGACCATCGAATGGTTGGTGGCAGGCAACGCAGCCCACCTGATGATACAGCTTGCGGCCGGCTGCAAGCTTGAAGGGGTTGGCGCCCGAGGGTAAGGCCGGGGTTTCCGCCCCGAGTGAGCTGAGGAAATGCACCAGGGCATCCACGACCGATGAGGCGTCAGGTGTGTCGTGGAGGAGGTCGGGCATCGGAGTTCCCGGCTTGGTGGCATGGGGTTGGGTGAGAAAGGCTCGAAGGAACTGCGGTGTCAAGCGCGCCCCGACGTCGGTTAGGACCGGCGCCTGATGGGGCTGCATGGCCTGGGCGACCGCCGGTTCGGCCGCGTGGCAACTCGCGCATTGCAGGGAGCCGAGCAACACAGCTCCCTCAAGCTCACCTGGGTCGGCCTGCGACCAGGCGGGATGCAGCGTTGCGGCCTGACTGGAAGCGGCTCCCACGAGGATGAGTGTGGCGGTTGCATGCCAAGGAAGGAGGCGCGGGATTCCTCCAAGAAGCCGGTGGACTGGAAAAACAAAAAGCCTTCTGATTAAGGTCATTGCCGATCAAGGTGCCGCCTGCAATAGAGGGCCCAAGTTTCAATTGCGCCTGTCTCCAGCCAGAGACAGTTCGTGTTTCAGGGAAATGATGGCTAAGAGCGACCCGGCGGAGTATCTGCTTATTCAACCCATAGACAAGCTTTTGCACGGAAGCGCAGGCAGGCGGAACGCTTCTGGAGGGGTGCTTCTCAGGAAGGGAATCCTTTGCCTGAGTCGCTGGGCCAAGATGGCCATCAGACACACGGAAAGGAGGTTAAGCAATTGATGAGTAATGACTTAAAATTGAATCCGTGCCCTGGCCTGATTGGTGCAGTGTATGCTCCGAAGCGGATTCGATATGCAGAAACATATCCTCGTGGTGGACGATGAACCCCAAATCCGGGAGTTGTTGGGGCTGTACTTGAGCAAGAACGGGTACCGTATCTCCACGGCGGCCAACTCAGTTGAGACGATGGAGTCCGTCCAAGCTGACCCAGTGGACGTCATCATTCTGGACATCGGCCTGGCTGGGGAAGATGGACTGGGATTATTGACCCGGCTCAAGGAGGCGAATCCTCACCAGCGCGTCATCATGCTGACGGGCATGGGCTTTGTGGAGGACGTGATCCAGGAATCCGTCGCCAAAGGGGCCGATGGCTACGTGAACAAGGCGCTTCCCCTCACGGAACTTCTCATGGCCATTGACCGCGTCCTGAACGAGACGTCCGACCCCGGCCATCGTCAGGATGAAGGTGAATCCGGCCTGTGCGAGCGAGCCGCCTGACGCCGCTCTCAACAGCTCGGCCAATACGCATGGAAGGCAAGTAGCCGCCGACGTCAGGAGGCGGAATTCGGGGTTTCATGCCTGACCAAAACCGCCTCGTCATCCCGCGGCTGCGGGACGGCTACCTTTTGAAGCGGGCTGTTAAACGGCCTGTTCGGTTTCGAGGAATCCCTGCAGTTGGCGAATGCGGGTTGGGTGACGCATCTTCCGCAGCGCCTTGGCTTCGATCTGGCGGATGCGTTCCCGAGTGACCTTGAATTGCTTGCCCACCTCCTCGAGGGTGCGCGAGTAGCCGTCACCGAGGCCGAAGCGGAGTTCAAGAACCTTGCGTTCCCGCTCGGTCAGACTGCAGAGCACATCGCCCAGCTTTTCCTTGAGCAGGCTGTAGCTGGTCATGTCCGAGGGGTTCTCCGCCGACTTGTCCTCGATGAAGTCGCCGAAGTTGGTGTCTTCGCTGTCGCCGACGGGAGACTGAAGGGAGATGGGCTGCTGGGCCATCTTGAGGACGGCCCGGACGCGTTCCACCGGCATCTGCATTTCGTCCGCGATTTCCTCGGGGGTCGGTTCGCGGCCGAAATCCTGGATGAGCTGCTTCTGGACCCGCATCAGCTTGTTGATCGTTTCGATCATGTGGACCGGGATGCGGATGGTGCGGGCCTGGTCGGCGATGGAGCGGGTGATGGCCTGGCGGATCCACCAGGTGGCGTAGGTGGAGAACTTGTAGCCACGGCGGTACTCGAACTTCTCGACCGCCTTCATCAGGCCCATGTTGCCTTCCTGGATGAGGTCGAGGAAGGAGAGGCCGCGATTGGTGTACTTCTTGGCGATGGAGATGACGAGGCGCAGGTTGGCCTCGACCATTTCGGTCTTGGCCTGGAGCGCCTTGGCCGCGAAGTGCTTGAGCTGGCTGTAGGATTCGAGGTAGGCGTCGGAAGGCATCCGGACGAAATCCTCCAGCGCCTTGATCTTGCGTTGTTCGCCCTGGATGAAGCTCTGCGCCTGGCTGGAACGGCTGTGGCGCTGGAGGTCCTCGATGGTGCGGACGCTGGTGTGGAACTTGTCGCAGATGTTTTCCGCCACGAGGGCCATTTCCTCAATGACCTTCTGCTTGTAGTAGAACTTCGGAAAGGTGTCCTGCAGCTTCTTGTCGAGCTTGCTGAACTCGCGGAAATTCCGTTCCTTGGTGGCCTTCTTGCCCGCGCCCTGCCAGCGCGCATACTTTTCATCGACCTGCTGATCGACCTGGCGCACGTGCTTGACGAGCTTGCGCAGGTCGCGGAGGTGCTCCTCGCGGTTCTCGATCTTCTTGTCCACGATGACGCGGTCGAACCGTTCCTTGGGCGGCTCGGAAATCAGCTTTTCGGCCAGGGCGATGTGTTCCTTGCCGGCGAAGCCGAAGCTGTAAATGATGCGCTTGAGTTCATTCTCCGCGCTCTCAATGCGCTTGGAGATCTCGACCTCCTGCTCGCGCGTCAGCAGCGGGACCTGGCCCATCTGCTTGAGGTACATCCGGACCGGATCGTCCAGGATGTCGAGGCGCGACTTGTCCTCCTCCTCTTCGGGCTCCGGCTGCTTAACCCGATCCACCTCGGCCTGATCCACGATGTCGATCTCGAGGTTGCGGAGCTTGATGTAGATTTCGTCGAGGTCCTCGGCACTGACAACATTGACGGGCAACGCGTCATTGATGTCGTTGTAGGTGAGGTATCCTTGTTCCTGGGCGAGACGGATCAGTTCCTTGATCTTCTCGGTCAGATCAACGCCGGACTGGCTTTTGAGGGGGGAGATGGGTGCTTGCAATACGGCGGCTTGGATTTTGGCCTGGCGACCTTTGGCCATGTGTGACTTGCCGTTGGTCGTGGCGGGTTGATTGATTTCCGGCTTGGAGGGCACGTCCTGCTTCACCGCCTTGGCCGGTTTGGGAGCGGACTTCGCGGCAGGGGCCATCTTGGTTGCGGGTTTGCTCGCGGCTTTGGGCTTGGAGCGGACCGCCGGCTTCTTGGCGACAGGCTTGGAATGGCGGACCGACTTGACCTTGGCTTTCGGTTTCCCCTTGGGCTTGGCAGCGGCATGGGATGCTGACTTCGCTTTGGGGCGCGCCTGTTTGCGGGCGGTGGGTTTTTTCTGGGCACGTTTGCGTGCAGCCGGTTTAACCTTTTGCTTTGGCATGGGTCGGTCTCAGGGTGCAATTCCGCGTGAGGCGAAAATAGCCGTGAACTATGGTGAGGGTGGACCGCTTAGTCAAGCCGGGAAACCGGCGTCTTGTGCCTGTTTTTCAGGGCGGCTATATCCTTGGCCTGACGGGGCCTTTGACATGTCCTGAAGCCGCGGGCAATCTGCCTTGTCCCCATGCCCATAATTGTATTTCTCTTGTGCCGAATGGAAGCCCAAATGGAATTGTCGGGAATCGCCCCGGTGGAAGATGCCCCTTCGTCCCCCCTTGCAACCCGTGTCCAGACACGGGAGCCAGGAGGATTGGCCCGGGAATTGGGGGCATTCAGGGAGTTTGGCGCCCGTACCCTCACTTCGCAGGTGGAGTGGCGCACCCCGGAAGGGGTGGCGCGGACCACTCCGCTGCTCCAGAACGAATTCTGGACATCCCGCCAGCGCGCAGCCCATTCCCTGCATGAGATTTCCTACCGGGCCTGTTTCAAGCCCCAGTTGCCCCGCTTCTTCATCGAACGCCTGACCGCCCCAGGTGACGTGGTGCACGACCCCTTCATGGGCCGGGGCACCACGCCTCTGGAAGCCGCCTTGCTTGGGCGGACACCGTACGGATCGGACCTCAATCCCTTGAGCCGGTTCCTGGTGCGTCCGCGCCTGGCGCCCCCCTCCATGGCGGACATCCAGGATCGGCTTGCCCGCATCCCCCGCCAAGGGGGTCCCTCCGGCCCGGAGGATCTGCTGGTGTTTTTCCACCCGGAAACCCTCGGGGAAATCTGCGCGCTTCGACATTACCTGTTGGAACGACGTGCCACAGACGCCTTGGACGAGGTGGACGAGTGGCTGGCGATGGTCGCGCTGAACCGTCTGACCGGTCATTCGACCGGGTTCTTCTCCGTCTATACGCTGCCGCCCAACCAGGCTGTCTCCGTAAAGTCGCAACGCCGGATCAATGAGCGTCGCGCCCAGGTTCCGCCCCGGCGCAAGGTGGCCGACCTGATCCTTCGCAAGAGCCGTCAGCTGTTCAAGGACTGCACGATGGATGAGATTGCTGCCTTGCGCCGGATCTCGGGGAAGGCCCGCCTTTGGACCGCACCCGCCCGGGAGACGCCGGGCATTGCGGATGAGTCCGTGGATCTGGTCGTCACCTCGCCTCCGTTTCTCAATGTCGTGAATTACACCCTGGACAATTGGATGCGATGCTGGTTTGCCGGTATCGAGACCGATTTGGTGCAGCTCACCACGACTGCCAGTCTCGATGCGTGGCAGGAGGCGATGACCCAGGTCCTGCTGGAACTTCGCCGAGTGTTGCGACCCGGTGGCCATGTGGCGTTCGAGGTGGGGGAGGTGCGCAAGGGAAGCCTGCTACTCGAAACGGCGGTGCTGCCCTGCGGGTGGGCCGCCGGTCTGGAACCGGAGCTGGTCCTGGTCAATGCGCAGAACTTCACGAAGACCGCCAACTGCTGGGGCGTGGGCAACAACGCCAAGGGCACGAACAGCAACCGCGTGGTCCTGCTGCGCGCAAGAGGGGTCTGACCTGACGAGGCGGCGATGGGTGCGAAGCGATGCATAGACCGCACCTCATAGTCACTTGGTCAGGTCTGACCCCTCTTGACGGGGATGATCAGTCCTTCCAGATCATGTCGGCCACGGTGTGATTGGCCGGGATGAACGGAAGCACATGCTCGGTGTAGGGCACGATGACGTCCAGGACGTAGGGTTCCTTGGAGTCCAACATGCGCTGCAGGGCCGGCCGGAGATCCTTGCGGAACATGACCCGTTCGGCCGGGACGTTGAAGCTGGCGGCCATGGCGACGTAGTCCGGATAGATCTGCTTCATGTTGCGGGGATCCCCCAGGTAGGTGTGGCCCCGGTTCCCCTGGTAGAAGCGATCCTCCCACTGCACCACCATGCCGAGGTGCTGATTGTTCAGAACCAGCGCCTTCGCGGCGATCTTCTCGATGTGCGCCGTGGCCAGTTCCTGGATGTTCATGAGGAAGGATCCGTCCCCGTCAATGTCGATCACCTGGCGGTCCGGCTGCGCCACCTTGGCTCCGAGCGCGGCAGGATAACCAAACCCCATGGCGCCGAGGCCGGCGCTGGTCAGAAGCTGGCGTGGGTGGGTGAACTTGTAATACTGGCCCGCCCACATCTGGTGCTGGCCGACGCCCGTGGTGAGGATCGCCTCCCCCTGAGTCAGTTCGTAAAGCGCTTCGATCGCCATTTGCGGGAGGATGATCTCCTTCTCCATGCCCTTGAGATGATCCTTCATGTGCTGGGAGTGCAGCACCTCGTTGGTGACGCGGTATTGGATGGGCGCCCTCTTCTTCCACTCCTCGATCTGGCAGTGCCAGGCGGTGAATTTCTTCTGCAGCGGCTGCTTCTTCACCATGGCCGACAACCGGCTCAGGGCGTAATTGACGTCGCTGACAATGGGCAGATGAACCGGCTTGTTCTTGTTCAGCTCGGAGGCGTCGATGTCCATGTGAACGATCGTCCCGTGCTTGCAGAATTCCTGGACCCTGCCGGTGACGCGATCGTCGAAACGGACGCCGAAGGCCAAAAGCAGGTCGGCGCCCTCGGCGATCAGTTCCATGGGTTCGCTGGCCTTGGCCCGGTATTTGTATTCCCCATTGACGGCCCAGTTGGCGTAGGCGGTTCCGTGCATGCCCAGCCAGCGCAGGGAAAGTGGGTGGGTCTCGGGAAAGGCGCCGCATCCCATGATGGTGGTGGTGACAGGGATCCCGGTCAGTTCGGCGAAGCTGCGCAGCGCCTGGCTGGCGTTGCTGCTGATGATGCCGCCGCCACAATAGAGCACCGGCCGCTCGGACTTCTGGATGAGACCGATGATCTCGTTCAGCTCGATGTCGCTGGCTCGACGATCAGGATTGTAGCCGCGGATGGAGACCTCCTCGGGAAAGACCGGCTGGGCCCGCGACTGCTGGACGTTCTTGGGGACATCGACGACGACCGGCCCGGGACGTCCGGTCTGGGCGATATGGAAGGCTTCCTTGATAATGCGCGGGATGTCGTGGATGTCGGTGACCAGGTAACTGTGCTTGACCACGGGCAGGGTCAGCCCGAAGAAGTCGGTTTCCTGAAAGCCCCCCTTGCCGATCATGGCCTGCGGCACCTGGCCGGTGATGGCCACCAGGGGGATGGAGTCCATGTAGGCGTCGGCCAATCCGGTGACCAGGTTGGTGGCACCGGGGCCGCTGGTGGCCATGCACACGCCGGCTCTGCCGGTGGCGCGGGCATAGCCCTCGGCCGCGAAGGCGCCACCCTGTTCATGCCGGGGAAGGATCGTCCGGATGGAGGACCGCGTCAGCGCCTGGTGGAACTCCATGCTCGCTCCGCCCGGGTAGGCAAAGATGGTATCCACACCTTCCCTTTCCAGACAGGCCACGAGGATTTCGCTGCCCAGCATCGAGGGCCCAATCTTGGAGCGCTTTGGCTTGGTCTTCCTGGCTTTGTTTCCACTTGCGGGGGTCTTGCTCATTCGGTTGCTTGGGTTGGGGCCGGGTCGGATCTGGGCGATGAAAAAAACCCACGACCGCCTCCAGCCGTGGGTTGTTGTCGAAAGTCCTTTAGGTTCGACACACCCCGGCCGGGTTGCTCACTACGAGCACTGCCAGTCGAAGTTGCCGGGTTACCAGTAACATGGGGGGAAAACAATAGGGCAGCGTCCACGGTCGGTCAAGGCAGAAACGGCTGGGTATCGGGAGCTGGCCTCCTCCTTATGGACGGTGGGAAGTTGCGAGTGACGAACTCGGCACTTGGCACTTGAAAGGCTTCCCCTGAGTCGTCTCCCGCCACGGGACACGTAGCCACCTCCCGTAAGGGAGTGGATCTTCACGTCCTTCATCTCGAGGGAGTCCACCGCCTCACGGCGGTGGCTACGTTCCGGTGGTGTGGGCGTCCCTTCGTCGCGTTCGGAGCATCCGCAAAGCATGGCGCGTTCGATCCGACGGTGATTGTTTCCATCCGTGAAATCCGTGGTTCATGCCTCTTCCTTTGCAAGCAGCTCCTGATTTCCCGCCATTCGTCAACGACCGCCTTCAGGTCTCAACGATTCCGGTTTTGACCGCGGATGGCACGGATTGGGGAAATTCGGTATCTGTCGCGCGAGACTTCGCAGACCCGTCCTTCGACGGCGATCCCGCCATCGCCACGGAGGAGGAGATGGATGCGAATGGCACAACGACAAGAGTGGGAGTTGAACCCACAGAAGAGAACGAAGACAACGAAGGCGAACTAAAAGAAAAGCCAACCGTGGACAACCTCCTAGTAATTCCAAAGGATGCAATCTGGCTTCTGACACACGCCATGCATTGGGCCGGATTTCTGGACTCAGGATGGGAAGGTGATTGTCTCCCGCCAAGGCGCCAAGGATTCGACTACCTGGATCTCCTTCCCTTGGCGCCTTGGCGGGAGAATAGAAAGACATCGTTCAAACGGTAGCCACCGCGGTGACGCGGTGGACGCGCGCAGTCATATTCAGGCCGACTCCGCGCCCTCACGGGACGCGGGCAGCTCGTTGGGAATCAATGCTGTCAGTATCCGCGTCCGGCGTTTGCCGCGACTGATTGAAAAGTTTGGTTGCGCTTGTCCTCACGGGTGTGGCCTATTCGTCGTACCTATGAAACGCCAACCAACGAAACTCAGGTGAGCGCGAAAAAAGGAAATGGATTGATTCAACCTTCTCTCTACCCATGATCTAATCTGTGGACGAATTGCCCCCATCACCGACCCAACCACCAATAGAAACAGCCTCTATGCTCAAGAAAATCCTCATCGCCCTCGCCGTGGTCATCGTCCTGTTCCTCGTGTTCGTCGTCACGCGCCCGGCGGATTACCGGGTTGAACGCAGCGCGACGCTCACCGCACCGGCCTCAGTGCTCTTCGCTTACGTCAATGACCATCGCAAATTCAATGAGTGGAATCCGTGGCTGAAGCTCGACTCGAACGTGAAGAACACGTACAGCGGCCCAGAGTCCGGGGTGGGCGCCGTGTGCGCGTGGGATGGCAACAGTGACATCGGCGCCGGTTCCGCCACCATCACCGAAAGCAAGCCCAACGAGCTTGTCCGCATGCGCATGGACTGGAAACGCCCGATGGAAAGCGTGGGCACGGTGGAGTTCACCTTCAAGCCCGAGGGCGACAAGACGGTCGTGACCTGGTCGATGTACGGAAACAACAACTTCATGGGCAAGCTGGTCAGCGTCTTCATCAACATCGACGAGATGGTCGGTCCGCAATTCGAGAAAGGGCTGACTGATTTGGGAAAGGTGGCCGCGGCTCCTCCGGCGGCGAAGTAGTGCCGTCAGGGGATCATGGTCCGCGAACAGGGAAGGACTGATGCCATGCCTGCCGCGAAACCCGGAAACATTGACGAAGTTCTCGCCGGCGCGTCGGATAACCGCAAGGTCCGTCCTGCATTTTGCTTGCGTTCAACCGAGTAGCGATATAATCGCCGCCGGTTGTCGGGGCTGTGGTTGGTGGGCACCCAAGCGCCCCTCTTCCACTTTCATTAATTGTAACTACTCAGGTCCACCGCGAATGCACGCGAATGGACGCGAATCGAACGGAGAGCAATGGGGTGGATCTGGTCCGATTCGCGTTCATTGGCGTCAATTCGCGGTGGACCACCTGAATAGTTA
>Ga0302046_10000091_pt1 | contig 90726 bp, 87 predicted proteins | sample RVTome_11_FD_200261 | JGI IMG/M metagenome (GOLD analysis project Ga0302046, IMG submission 200261) | Soil microbial communities from uranium-contaminated site in the Upper Colorado River Basin, Wyoming, United States - RVT147D111 (version 2) ... | reverse complement strand
GCTCTTTCGCCTGGGGAACGCCCTGTGCGACATCGTGGTCGAGACCCAGCGCCAACGGCGCCGAGGGAAGGCGAAGCGAATCACGATCGAGCTCGATCCCACGGACGACCCGACCCACGGCGGGCAGCAGCTCTCGCTGTTCAACGGGCACTACGACACGTGGTGCTACCTGCCCATCGCCGGATTCTTGAAGTTCGACGACGAGCCCGAGCAGCACCTTTTCACGTACGTCCTGCGACCCGGGAACGCGCCCGCGAAGCTCGGGGCGCTGGGCATCCTGCACCGGCTCTTGGAGAAGCTCACCGACGCGTTCCCCGAAGCCGAGATCCTCGTGCGACTCGACGGTGGCTTCGCGTCCCCCGAGATCCTCGAGTACCTCGAAGACGCCGCGCTGTACTACGTCGTCGCGATGGCAGAAAACTCCGTGCTGGCGCGGATTGCTGAGCCTCTGATGAAGAAGGCACGGCGGAAGTCGAAGCGCACCGGCCAAACCGAACACTTCTACGGTGCATGCCGCTACGCCGCGAGAAGCTGGAACCGGCGCAGGCGCGTCGTGATCAAGGCCGAGGTCGTCCGGCTGGAAGATCGGGACCCCAGGGACAACGCACGCTTCGTCATCACCAACCTCCCGGACCCGCCGCGGGTGGTCTACGAAGACGTTTACTGCCAGCGGGGCGATGTCGAGAACCGGATCAAGGAGCTTCACCACGGCCTCGAGATCGACCGCACGAGCTGCACGCGGTTCTTGGCGAACCAGCTCCGAGTGCTCTTGACCGCCGCTGCCTACGTCCTCATGCAGGAGCTGCGGTCTCGCGCGAGGGGAACGTCCTCGGCGCGCGCGCAGGTCACCACGCTCCGCGAGCGGTTCATCAAGCTCGGGGTGTGGGTCGAGAGGTCCGTGCGTCGCATGGTGCTGCACTTCCCAACCGCCTTCCCCTTCAAGGCCGATTGGTTCCATATCGCGCGCGCTCTGGGTGCCGGCGTCGGGTAGCCGAACACGAACCACCTCCCGCAAAACCGACATCGGAATCGCAATCCCTACTCGACGTCCGCCCGAATCCTGCTCGCACGTGAAGCGAGAGCCCCAATTCTCGTGTCGTCCGCGATCCTCGACGCATCAAAGGCCGAAGCGCGTCTCCAGAAACCACTTCACACTTCTCGTCAAGCGACGCCGCCAGCCTGAGGTCAGCTGAGGTGCGGTAGACTGCCCCTTCACGAATAATCCGGGCTAGAGACGTGCGGTTCAATCGACCAGTTCGAAAGGACGATCACCGCGCGGACCTCGCTTCGTCCGCAAGCTCGACGCCGTAGGCGCGGGAACCTGCCGGAGGAAGCGGAGGTAGCTTTCGAGGTCCAACCGCAGAATCGTCTTGGCGCGTCGCAGCGCCGCGACGTCCTCGGCGGTCGTGGGCAGGTCGCGCTCCAGATCGAGCATGCTACGACGATCGCGTGATTTCATCGTATTTGTCCAGCAAACCGGCCTTCTCGAAATAACCCCGCACCTCGTCGAGGTCGACACCCGGCGCCCGGACCAGGAAGCGGATGTCCGCCATCTCCTGCAGGGCGCGTTCGGGATCGTTCTTCATGGCGTGGACCTTCATGGCCACGAGATGTTCCGCTCGGGGCACCGAGAGCTCGCGATCGCCGAGGCGAAGCGTCGCACCGTGCGCGGCGAACAACCGCCGGGACGTCTCTCCGCCGACATAGATGAAGTCCACGCGCCCGAAGGCAGGATCCGAGTGCAGGTGGTTCGAGTACCCCGAGCTGACGTGGAGTGTCTCGTAGCCGAGCGACTCCAGAAACACCACGAGCCGCTCCCGCACGCCGGAATCCGTCACCAGATCCAGATCGGAGGTCGCGCGCGACAGCCCGTACGCGTGGAGTGCGAACGCTCCTGCCAGCGCGAAGGGCACACCTTCCCGGTCCAGAAATCCCGCGATTGCGTCGATGACCCTGGAGAAATCCAAGCGGTGGTCTCCGGAGACAGGATAATCCTAATCCTCGCGGCGGCGGCCGCCCGACCCCGATCGTTCTGGCCCGGTCCATCCCTGGTTTATGATTGGAGCGCGATGCCTCCCCAGCCGCTCCTCGAAGTCACGCTGATCGCCGACGGCCTGTGGCGCTGGAGGGCGCCGCATCCCGAGTGGACACCCGAGAAGGACCGACCCGGAGGCTGGGGCCGGATGGTCGGATCGGTCTACTTCGAGGCTCCCGTGGGCGAGGCCGACGCGATAGCGCTCGTCGATCCCCTCGCTCCACCGGCGGACTCGGCCGAGAGCGAGAAGTTCTGGACGGCCCTCGACGCGGACGTCGAGCGTGCGGGACTCCCGGTCGTCATCTTCGTCGGCAACGGCTACCACGCGCGCGGCGCGCTCGAGTTCTACCGGCGCTACGCCGGACGACACGGCGCCGAGATCCGGGCGCACGCCGACGCCGTCGCGCGACTCGGCTTCGACCCGACCCACGTTTTCGGTGCGGATGCCGCTCCCCGGGCGGGCGTCGAGGCGTTTCCCATCGAAGGTCTCGACGTCGGAGAAACGGCGCTGTTCATTCGCCATCACCGCGCCCTGGTGTTCGCCGACGCGGTGATCGGCGCGGGCGGCGGCCGGCTCGCGGTCGCGCCGCGTTCCTGGGCGGCGGAAAGCGAGGAGGCCGGGGCGCGCTACCGGGAGCGCTTCCGCGCGTCGCTGCGGCGCTTGCTCGAGCTCGACCCCGCGATCGTGCTGCCGTCGCACGGGGAGCCCGTGCTCACCGGGGGTCGCGACGCCCTCCGCGCGGCGCTCGAGGCGCCGGCGTGGGGAGAGTAGGCGCGGTCAGCGCTTCGTGACGACCGCGACCGACGACGCGCGGCGGGCGGTTGACCAGAACTCCTTGAGCGTGTCGAAGTCCTCGGGCGCGAACCGCGTGCGCTCCAAGACCGCCTCCCACGTTCCTCGGATCCCGTCGTCGTCGCGCTCGAAACGCGCGGCGACCGACCAGCCGTCGCCCGCCGCCTCCAGATCCTCCGGCACGATCGTGTCCGCGGGATAGTTCCGGACCGTGGAGCGATACTCCAGGGTCACCGGGTACTCGTACTTGACCGGGGTGGTGCGTCGAGTCAGCGAAACGCGCGGAAGCTCGTCGATGGCGCCGGGGAACACGCTCAGATGGCCCGCCCGGGACGCGTCGTCGGGTGCAGGGAGGATCAGCGACGCGCTCTCGACGAAAGCGCCGTCTTCCGTCTCCTCGACCACCGAGCAGCCCTCGACTTCCAGGCCGGGCCAGCGGTCGCGAAGCCCCTGCTCGATCGCAGCGACGAAGTCCTGCGAGGATTGCCTGTAGAAATATCGCGCCAGGCTGGCCGGTCCCCCCCTCCGCACGGTCTCCATCTTCATGGCCACGGAGCCGTCGTCGAGGATCTCCGAATCGCATCGCCGGACGATGCGGTGCGCGCCGGGATCCCGTCCCGGCAACGTGATCAGCGCGCTGCGCTCGCCGGCGACGACGAGGCCCGTCTTGCCGCTGAGGCCCGCTGAGATCGAGCCGATCGAGGTGTACTCGTCGGTGGTGTCCACGATCAGGAGCCGGCCGAGGCCCTGCGCGGACGTCGTCGCCGCGACGAACTCTTCCGGAATCTCGACGTCCCCGGGAATCGGCACCGCGACCACGAAGTGGTCGAACGCCGAGAGACTCGGCACGCTCTCCGAGACCGTTTGCTCCAGGGTGAGGTTGACGAATACCGGATACGACGCCAGCCCGGCGGTCGCGAGCAGCGCGCGCAGCAAGGTCCCCTTGTCCTTGCAATCGCCGTACAGATCGCGCAGCACCTCGGCGGCCGGCCGCGGGAGGTACCCGCCGACGCCCACTTCCTTGGCGACGTAGCGCACGCGATCGCGAACGTAGGTCGACGCCGCCCCGACGCGAGAGAAGAAATCCGGCTCGATGCCGGTGAAGACTGCGTCGGCCCGCGAGGAGACTTCCGGAGTGGCCTTCTCCCGATCCTGCGCGAGACGCTCGAACCACGCCGCGACGGCCCGCCAGTCCGTCACGCGCGCCGGACGAAGCTCGACGTCTGCCGGCGGCTCGAAGCTCACGACCAGCCGCGGCGTGACGTCGACTGGAGACTCGCCCAGCGTCTCCTCTTCGATGGGCTGCAGGTCGCGAAGCTCCCACACGGTGACGTCTCCCGCGACCCGTGGCTCGTGAGTCTCGCCTCGCCGCCAATCGTGCCGGACCGTCCATCCCGCAGGAACGCGGACCTCGAAGCGCGCCACTCCGGTGGGCACGTAGTCGTAGAACAGGACGTCGTAGGCGAGCTGGTAGGGCATTTCGACGGTCTCGAACTCGAAGAACACCAGGCTCCCCTTGACCACTCCCTCCATCTTGATGAACCGGACGCGGTCGTCGGTCAGGAAGTACATGTCGTCGAGCGCGAAATCGACACCCGCATCGGTGCGCTTCTTCGCCTTGCCGTCGGGAGACAGGTGCCAGACGCTGGAGCTCTCGATCTCGGTGTCGTCGTCGAACGGAAAGTAGCCGATGCCGACGTCCCCGGCGGCGGCGGTGAGCGCCTGGACGGCTCGCCGCACGCGGGTCCTGAACCGGCCGTCGGGCTGGACCTCGAGATGGGTTTCTTCGAGCAGCACGCGAGAGTCGTGCTCCAGGACTCCCGCGGGAATCTCGGGGGCGCTCGCCGCGACCGCCGCGGCCCAATCCGGGAGCTTGGCGGCGCCGGCGGGGGCGCTCGCCGCGGCGGCCGCGACGCTGGCGGCCGCGAGGAGCACGGTTCCGCGAAGGGCTCTCACTGCGAATCCGCGACGTCGGCGCGGGTGAAGTTCAGCGGCGTGCGGTCGAGGCGACGGGCTTCCTCCACGAACTCGCGGAGCTTCCCGTAGTGCTCCTTGGCCAGCGAGAGCGTCATGACCGATATGGCGCGCTCGATCCTGAAGCCGTCATCGCTGCGCTCGATATCGAGAATGTACCGGCCGACGGGTCCATCCACGACCGCCCGCGGGGGCGGATCGCCGGGCACGTAGCCCTCCGGAGCCTTGACCTTGACGCGCACGACGTCGATTCGCGGGAAGTCGAAGACCACCGGATAGGCTCGAGGCTCGTCGGGCAGCACCGGAAGGTGCGGTATCCACGGACCTCCCCACTCGAGCTGATAGTGCGTGATGTCCTCCGTGACCCCGTGTTCCAGGGACTCGGTCGCGCAGTGCAGCTCCAGATTGCGGTTGACGTCCTCGAGGGCGACGACCTCGGCCGTCACGACGTCCGTTTCGGGCCCGAGGCCGCACAGCTCGTCGATGCGCTCGGTTCGCTGGTCGGGCGACAGGCTCCTGAGGTAGCGCCGCTCGTCGAGACCCACCTGCCCCGTTCCGGTCTGCACCCACGAGCGGACCATCGCCTCGTTGCCCTCGGTGAATTCGATCTCGACGTTGGACTCCGAGATGTTCTTCTTGGGGTTCGAGGCCGGCAGCGGGATCAACGCCGCTCCATCGCTCGTCATCAGCATTCCCTGGCCGCCGGACAGCCGCCACGGAATGTCCCCGTAGGCCAGGCCCGACCCGGAATCGACCAGCGCATACGGTCCGGTGGAACCCGGGGCTCGGACCGCCACGAGCAGCGAGTCGAACTGCCCCCAGGTCTTCAGGAGGGGGTCGAACGGTCCGTTGGTGCGATCGGCGGCGAACACCACCTGAGCGTCGGCTCCAAGGGCGCGGGCGACCGCCAGGAAGGTCATCTGCACCTCGAACACGGAGCCCTGCCGGGTCGACACCACGCTGGCGACTGGGTCCTTGGCGCTCTCCTCGCCTTCGTCGGCGGCCTGCTGCAATTGCTCGAAGGTCTCGAGCCCGCTGCGCTTGACGTTGCTGCCGATCCAGGCGTAGAGCTGCTGGAGACCGTGCTCCAGGTCCCCGCCCGGCTGCACCTCCATGGCCTCCATCGCGGCCGCCACCGACTTCTTCTTGCGCGTCACCGACCTGACGACCTTGTCGACGTCCTTGGAGGTGGTGTTCCAGTAACCCTCGAAGTCGGTGCCCAGCGGAACGTAGTACGATCACCGCGGCGCGCACCTCGGGATCCGCGGGCATCATCGGCTGCTCGACGACCGGCGGAAGGTCGCGGGCGTTGACGACGACCGTCCCGCGGCTCTTGTCGATCTGGACATCGACGTTCAGGCCCGCCGCCCTGGTCAGGTGGTAGGCTCCCTGGAGTTCCTGGTAGGGGGTCCAGGCCAGGTGGAAGTCGCGCACCGGCCATCGCCGCTGCAAGGGGACGCGGTCGTAGGGAACCAGTCCAGCCTCGCGAGTGGTGTACCCGTAATCGATGACGCAACCCGGGACGACTCCGGGAAGGGCGGCCTTGAGGTCGGTCCGACCCTCCGAGACGGTCTGGCGGTCGAGCTGCGATTCGCCGAGCTCGTGAACCGTGCCGTCGGGCAGAATGGTGCGTCCCCACCACCTCTTGAGCTTGCTGTCGTGCCGGTAGAGCGGAATCTCGACGTTGGCGAGGTCACGACCCTCGTTGGACAGGATCTTCGCTCGCAGGTGATACGTCGTCTCCATCTCGGCGCCGAGGTTCTCGTCCCGGTTCGTTTCCTCGACGAGGATCACGCCGTGCTCGATGCCCGACGCGGGATCGGCCTCGATGGCGATCTCGGGCTCGGACATGGCGGTCGCACCGGGGCCGATCTCGCGACTCTCTTTCTTTGCGCCCAGCGCGTGAGACGCCATGAGTAGAACGCCGAGCACCACGGCCAGCGAGGTGCGAACGAGCCCGGGCATACGCTCGGCCTCGTCGCTCGAAACCGGGAAGTGTGGCATGTCCGTTCCCCCGTCCACGATGTGAGCCGATTGTAGCTCACCCTGGTGGAGGATTCGTGAAGGATTCGGACCGTCCGGGGTCGGAATTCCCCTCGGGGGGGGTCGGGGGGGTCTTGCTTCTCGGATCACTCCCCCCGTCGCGAGCGCATCGCGCGATAACCGCGCCACGCACGCAGGAGAAACGCGACGCCGAGCCAGGCCGCGACCGCCGACGCAGGCCATGCGACCACGCGCGGCCAGAGGAATGCGATCGCGGCCAACGCGACGAGCAGCACTCCGGCGGCCGCCGTCATGCGCCCTTCCACGTAACCGAGCTCACGCGGCCTCGTGATCGCGCGTCCGACGGCGCTGCCGATGCGCAGCGCGCCGGCCGCCGCGCGACCCGCGCTGCCGCTCGGGGCCCGCCGCACCGGCGCGTCGTCCTCGTGCACCGCGCGCGCGACGAGCGTCGGCCGGACGCGGCGTCGCCGGCGCCCGAGCACGACCTCCGTGGACCGTGCGAGGTCCTGCAGGTACATCGTCTCCATCTCCGCCGCCACGCCGGAGTCGTCGATCGCGACATCGAGCTCGTAGTTGCCGATGAAGCTCGCGAGGTTGAGGTTCGTCGAGCCGACGCGGGCCCAGCGGGCGTCGGCGACCGCGGTCTTGGCGTGGAGCATCGTCCCGTTCCACTCGAAGATGCGGATTCCGGCCTCGAGCAGCGACCGGTAGCCCGCGCGCGAGAGCGCCGAGACGAGGACCAGGTCCGAGGCGCCGGGGACCAGGATCCGCACGTCGACGCCGTCGCGCACCGCGGCCCGCAGCGCCTCGACGTAGGAGGTGAGCGGCACGAAGTAGGCGTCGGTGAGCCACAGCCGCTCGCGCGCGAGTGCCGCGATCATCTGGTCGAGCCGCAGCAGGCCCGCGGTCGCCGGCGCGGTCGCGACGACCCGCAGCGCCACGTCACCCGCGCGCGGGACCGCGGCCGGATCGACGAGATCGGAGGCCGGAATCGGCGGGCCCGTCGCGGCCCAGACTTGCGCGAAGCCGCGCTCGAGGTCGGCGACGGCCGGCCCGTGGATCTCGACGCCCGTGTCGCGCCAGGGTTCCCGCTTCCTGCTCGGCTCCCCGAGCCACTTCCCGCTGACGCACAGGCCCGTGACGAAGCCGACCCGCCCGTCGACGACGATCGACTTCCGGTGGTCGCGCGAAAGCCACGCGAGCGGACTGTCGAGGCGCGGTGGGTTGAAGGTGCGAAGCTCGCCGCCGGCCTCGACGAGCGGACGCCAGAAGCGGGCGGCGAGGCGGCCCGGAGAGCCGAGCCAGTCCCGCACGACGCGCACGCGAACTCCCGCGTGCGCCTTCTCGGCCAGGAGATCGCGGAACGACGCCCCGACCTCGTCGTCGTCGAGGATGTAGCTCTCGAGGAAGATCGAGCGCGTCGCGGTGCGCAGCGCCTCGCGCCAGGCCGGGAAGTTCTCCGCGGCGTCTCGCAAGAGACGCACCGAGTTCCCGCCCACAAGCGGCGCTCCGGCGGCGCGAGAGAAGGCCTGGTCGGCGAGGACGCGCAGGTCGGACACGGGGCGATCGTATCGGCACCCGGGGGGATTCGTAAAGGCGCACCGGCTCCCAATGGCCCGGCGCGATCCCCGGACCTAAGTTCTACCGGGAGCAACAACCGCAGGAGAGACGGATGCATGCCCTCAAGACGCTCGTAATCACCGTCGCGCTGATCGCCGCAGGTTGCGCCGGCTACATCCAGGTCCAGAGCACGCCGAAGCCCACGGGACCTCCGGTCGTGGTCACCGAAGACCGTCCCTCGCACCCCGCCCACCTCGGCATCCCGCCCGGACACCTGCCACCACCGGGACAGTGCCGCATCTGGATCCCGGGTCGCCCCCCGGGCCATCAGCCGCCGGCGGGGCAATGCCGCGCGCTGCGAGCCGAGGTTCCCGTCGGCGCATGGCTCGTGTATCGACCTTCAGAGGATCGCAAGCACGTCGAGGTGACCGTCTACGATCTCGAGAGACCTCGCGTCGTCGTAGCGGTACGTGTCTACGAAGCCGACTCCGGCCGGTTCGTGCGGTAGCAGGTCGTGGGCGACGACGCGCCTCGACCAGCCTGAAAGCAACCGTGGGATCGTCTCGGCGCGTCGCAACGCGGCGACGTCCTCCGCGGTGGTGGAACCTACACGTCGACCGGGTTGAGCAGTGCGTAGATTCCTCCAAGGACTTCGTGGAGCCGCGGACCGCTCAGCTTTCCGACGCGCCCGATCAGCATCGACCGGTCGACGGTGGCAATCTGCGAGATATTCACCACACTGCGACGGGACAGTCCGGCTTCCCCCTTGCGGAGCAGGACGTTGCCAAACGCCTGTGCGAGTCGCAGGTTGCTCGTGATTATGGCAACCACGACTGTCGAGATCCTGCTGGTGTTGAACGCGTCGTTCTGCACGATGACGCATGGCCGCTTGTAGCCAGGTCCGGAGCCCTTGGGAGTTCCGAAGTCGACCCAGTGAACCTCCCCTTGCGAGATCACCATTCATCGCGCCCCAGCACCTCGCGAAGGTGCGCGAGTGCGGCACGCCGGAACGCGGCATCTCCGGGCTGCTCGTCGGCGGCATGCACGCGGTCGAGGTTGGCGACGACCGCCGTCGCGGAGATCTTGCGAAGGTACAACTTCGCCGCTCTTTGGAAGAACTCGCTGCGCGAGATCTTCGCAGTCCTGAGAAAGGCCTCGATGCTCTCGTTCAAGGGGTCCGGGATCGAGATCGCGGTCTTCATGGGCACCTCTGGTTATACTTTCAGTATAACCACGCTCGTGCCGCGAGGCAAGCGTCTGGCGACACCGATCACCAGGCATGATCGCTCCTCGCGTCCCCCGAGGCCCCTCGATTCCGGACGCGCCGGCGCTCACCCATCGGCGTGCTCGCTCGGTGTCGTCAGGGGCAACTGGTAGAACGCCAGGTCGAGGTGGAGTTTGCGATCGCGTGGTTGAAGATCTCCAGGATCGCCCCGGCATGTTTCTCGCGGCCGATTTCGACAAGGCGCATGGTTCCACCTCTGTGGCTGACGTCGCTCATCCGTCGCGTTGCTGCGCTTGTTCCGACGTACGCGGGATCCTCGGCAGCACCGACGGTGGCAGCGCTCACTCCGATCCGACGCGTCCCCCGCCGTTACCAGCTGGAATGAACAACTCGTCCGTCAATAGCGAATCGCCCAAACACGTCGCCATGGCCCGGTTCACCGTGCGAGGGTCTGAATCCGTCCTGGCTTCCATCCAGACGCTGAATATCCACGCGGGGTATCCAGAGGAGGTATTGGCTCTCGCTCTCTTTTCGGTACTGAACGAGCTGAGCATCACCGAGTCGCCGCTCGATTGTCAGAACCTGCTCCAGTTGGTCCGGCAGCGTGCCGCTGGCCTCCCGGTAGCGTTGTACGTACGCTTGTACGGTCATTATCTGCTGCTTCCAAGCGGACTGAAAGTGAGCCTCTCCGAGTCCGCAGCTCAGGGCTATGGAAGCGATCACAGTAGCGGCGGCTATTCTCGGTAGAACCACGAAGCGGAGAAAGAAATCAGGACGATTCCACGCTCTTCACCACGCACAACCGTCAGAACGGCGCATTCACCCCCCCGTACACACTGTCGGTCGTCCGTGTAGCCGTCTGGCGCTTCCCTGGCGAACACGGTGGTGTTGACGAGTCGACCCTCGGCGGACAATACCTCCGGAATTGAAGTTGCCTCCGGCGTAACCCGTGATTCCGGGCTGACTTGACCCAAGTCGCCCGACTTCTCCCGCACCTCGGGCAGATTGGCCACGATCAACCCCCGGCACAGAGCAGTGGCACGCGTTCATTACCCTACCACCGACCCGACGGCGCATGAATCGACCTCGCGGCCCCAGCCGCGACAACGAGCCCTCATCGCGCTAACATCGAGGCCGAGATGGCCGTCAAGAGCGACAGCGCCGGCAGCGGCGGCGACCGGATCGACTTCGACACCGCCGTGCTTGCGCGCAGCCACGAGGTCCCGGTGGTCGTGGACTTCTGGGCGCCGTGGTGCGCGCCGTGCCGCGCCCTGGGACCGATCATCGAAGATCTGGCCGCGAAGGCCCGCGGGCGCTGGGAGCTCGTGAAGCTCAACACCGAGGAGCAGCCCGAGATCGCCCTGGCCCACGGGATCCGCAGCATCCCGAACGTCAAGCTGTTCCGCGGAGGCAAGGTCGTGTCCGGTTTCGTGGGGGCGCTCCCCGCGAGCGAGATCGAACGCTGGCTCGACGACCAGCTTCCCGACGAACGGATCGAGAAGCTCGAATCGATCGCCGCGCGCTGGCCCGAGGAAGACGGAGCGATCGCCGGCGAGATCGAGTCGCTCGTGAGCGCGGCGCCCGGCGTGGCGCGCGCCAAGCTCCGCCTGGCCCAGGCTATCGCGGCACGCGATCCGGCGCGCGCCCGAGCGCTGCTCGCCGCGGCGAGCCCCGACCCCGAAGACATCGAGCTGCACGCCGACGTCACGGCGCTCGTGGACCTGGTCGAGTGTACGCGCGACGTCCCGCCCAAGCTCGCGCCGCATCTCGAGGCCGCGCGGCGCGCCTTCGGCGCGCACGACCTGGACGCGACGCTCGAGCACCTCGTCGATGCGGCGATGCGCGACAAGAGCTTCGGAGACGAGCTGGCGCGACGCGCGGCGGTCGCGCTGTTCCGCATCCTCGGCCGCGATCACGAGCTGACCGACAAGTACCAGCGCCTGCTCTCGATGGCCGTGAACTCCTGACCTCACGAAAAGGACGACCCACGATGAGCGAGAGACTCGCCCCCGGGATCGGTGCAAAGACGGCAACACGACGACTCGCCGTTCCCCTCGCGTTCGCCGCGCTGGCCGTCGCGGCGTCGTGCGCGCGGGCTCCCGAGCCGGCCGCGGCCGACCCCGCCCCTGCGGAACCGCGGCCGGCCGCCCTCGAGCTTCCGGAAGGCGCCGAGCGCGCCGCCGAGAGCATCGACGTCGCCACGCTCGAGACCGTGGTGCGGGCGCTGTCCGACGACGCCATGGCGGGGCGCGGCCCCGCGAGCGACGGCGACGTCCTGGCGCGGCAGTACGTCATCGACGTCATGAAAACCCTCGGGCTCGAGCCCGGGATGCCCGGCGGCGGCTGGGAGCAACCGATCGAGATGGTCGGGATCACGGCGCACCCAGCCGAGAGCTGGAGCTTCGGTCGCGCGGACGGCGGCGAGCGGATCGACCTCGCGTGGTGGAACGACTACATCGCTTCGAGCGGAGTGCAAGAAAACGAGGTCGCCATCGAAAATGCCGAGGTCGTGTTCGTCGGCTACGGCATCGAGGCGCCGGAGGAGAGCTGGGACGACTTCAAGGGCGCGGATCTCGAGGGCAAGATCCTCCTGATGATGAACAACGACCCCGACTGGGACCCGGAGTCGTTCGCGGGGCAGCGGCGGTTGTACTACGGGCGCTGGACCTACAAGTACGAAAGCGCCGCGCGCCACGGCGCCGCGGGCGCGATCCTCATCCATACGACGCCGTCGGCCGGCTACCCGTTCCAGGTGGTGCAGACCTCGTGGACCGGCGAGCAGTTCGAGCTTCCGGCCGGCGACGAGCCGCGGGTACGGGTCGCGGCGTGGGCGACCGAGGACGCCGCCCGCCGTCTCGCGGCGCTCGGCGGGCACGATCTCGACGCCCTGCGCGAGGCCGCCCGGCAACGGGATTTCCGTCCCGTGCCGCTCGGCGTCTCGACCTCGCTGCGGTTCACGAACACCCTGCGGCCGGGCTCGATGACCGCCAACCTGCTCGGCCTGCTCCCCGGGCGCGATCCGGAGCTCCGGGAAGAGCTGGTCGTCTACACCGCGCACCACGATCATCTCGGCGTTGGGGAGCCCGACGATTCGGGCGATCGGATCTACAACGGCGCGCGCGACAACGCGACCGGCGTGGCCACGGTGCTGGCGGCGGCGAAGGCGTTCCGCGCCCTGCCGCAGCCGCCGCGCCGCAGCGTCCTGTTGCTGATCGTCGGGGCCGAAGAGCAAGGACTGCTCGGGTCGCAGTACTACGCCGCCCACCCCACGGTGCACCCCGGCAAGATCGCGGCGAACCTCAACTTCGACAGCTCGCCGATCTTCGGGGCCGCGCGCGACGTCGCGGTGATCGGACGAGGGAAGTCCGGGCTCGAAGAATTGCTCGAGGCCGCGGCGGCGAAGCAGGGACGGCGCGTGGTGGACGAGCCGTTCCCCGACAAGGGCTACTACTATCGCTCGGACCAGTTCAACTTCGCCAAGATCGGCGTTCCCGCGCTGTACATCGCCGGCGGGACCGACTTCCCCGACCGCCCGCCGGAGTGGGGCCGCAAGATGGAGGACGAGTGGCGGGCCACGCGCTACCACCAGCCGAGCGACGAGATCTACGACGCGTGGAGCTTCGACGGCATGGTGCAGGACGCGCGGCTCGCGTTCTGGGTCGGCCTGGCCGCGGCCGAGATGGACGACCCTCCGGGGTGGAAGCCGGGCGACGAGTTCGAGGCGATGCGGGCGCGAATGAAGGAAGAAGCCGCCGCGAAGCGCTGACCGTCCCCACGGCAAGGCTCCCGACGTATACTCGCGCTTCACCGACGGGGGGCCTCGATGTCCGACCACGACTGGCACGATCTGGGTCCCGCCGACGCGCTGAAAGAGCCCGCGCTCCGCCAGGTGCGCGTCGGTCGTGTCGCGCTCGCCTTGAGCTACCGGGACGGCGCCTTCTCGGCGATCTCGGGCGTGTGCAATCACGTCGGCGGGCCTCTGGGCGAGGGCCGGCTCGACGGCGAGTACGTCGTGTGCCCGTGGCACCACTGGAAGTTCCACTACCGCACCGGGGAGGGCGAGCCGGGATTCGAAGAGGACCGCGTACCCGCGCACGACACCAAGGTCGAAGACGGGCGGTTGTGGGTCGACCTCACGCCGCGGACGCGGCGCCACAAGACGCCGCACGATCCGCATCCCCTGGCGCGGCCGGTCGTGCGCGCGCCGGGGCCGCCGCGGGTGGTCGGCATCGGGACGACCGCCATGGACACGAAAGAGCCGCGGTTCTCGGGGTCGGATCACCTGCTGTCGATCGCGCTCGACCACGCCGGGACGCGCGGGGGGGCCGAGACGAAGTCGATCCGGCTGGCCGAGCTGTCGTTTCGAGCCTGCGAGGGCTACTACTCGAAGGCGGCGCGAGCCTGCACGTGGCCGTGCTCGATCACCCAGATGGACCCGGAGGACCAACTCGACCGAGTCTACGAGGCCGTGGTGCACTGGGCCGACGTCGTGCTCGTCGCGACGCCGATCCGGTGGGGCAACGCGTCCTCGCTGTTCTACAAGATGGCCGAGCGCTTCAACTGCGTGCAGAACCAGATCACGACCATGGACCGCGTGCTGATCCGGAACAAGGTCGCCGCGTTCATCGTCGTCGGCGGGCAGGACAACATCCAGGCGGTCGCGGGGCACCTGCTCGGGTTCTACGCGGAGATGGGCTTCGTCTTCCCGCCGTTCCCCTACGTCGCCCACTCGCGCGGCTGGTCGGCCGAGGACATGGAGCGCAACGTCGCCGCGGTCCAGAACAGCAAGGAGCTGCGCGACGGAACCTGCGCCCTGGTCGGGCGGGCACTCGAACTGGCCCGGCACCTCATCGAGGTCCCCGAGCCCGCGACCCGGCTGGCACGCGGCGGCCGCAAGGCGCACCACCTGGAGGACATGTAGGCTTCACGCTGGCGTCGCGCCCGCGCGCCGGGCCGCGAACTTGCCCAGCTCCTTCACGGCTGCCTCGATCGCTGCTGACCACGGCACACCGAAGTTCACGCGGATGAAGTTGCCGTAACGCCCCGAGGGAGAGAACAGCGGGCCCGGCAGGATGCTGATCCCGGCCGCCAGCGCGTCGCGGTACAGCGCCACCGCGTCCACCTTCGGGTCCATCTCCACCCACAGCACGTGCCCGCCGGCCGGGCGCGTCACGCGGGTTCCCTCCGGGAACCACTCCTGGATCGCGCACGTCATCCGGCACCGCAGATCGCGGTAGGTCCTTCGCAGCCGCCCGAGGTGGCGGTCGAATCCGCCGCCGGCCAGGAACTCGGCGAGCGCCATCTGGGTCGGCGTGGGACTCGCGATTCCCGCCGCGAATTTGGCGCGCACGACCGCGTCGTGGTGCCGCCCCGGCACGACCCATCCGACCCTGTAGCCCGGCGCGATCGTCTTGCTGAACGACGAGCACAGCAGCACGTTCCCGGTGCGATCGAAGGCCTTGCACGCCGGCGGTCGCGGTCCGTCGAGCGGCAGCTCGCCGTAGACGTCGTCCTCGATCAACGGCACGTCGGCCGCGGCCAGCATCGCCACCAGCGCCTTCCTGCGATCCTCGGGCATCGAGTGCCCCAGGGGGTTGCCGAAGCTCGCGCCCACGACGACGACCGCGACGTCCTGTCGCCGCAGCACGGCCTCGAGCTCCTCGAGCACGATGCCGGTGCGCGGATCGGTCGCGACCTCGATGGCCCGCAGGTTCTGCCACTCGATCGCCTGCAGCAATCCGTGGAAGGTCGGCGTCTCCACCGCCACCGTGTCGCCGGGGCGCGCCGTGGCGCGCAGCGCCAGGGACAGTGCCTGCTGCGCGCCGCACGTCGTGACCACGTCCTCGGGCGTCAGCGAGCACCCCGCCTCGAACGCGCGTCGCGCGATCTGCACGCGCAGCTCGCGGTGGCCCGCGACGCTGTCGTACGACCAGCTCGTGTCCGGGTGCATCCGAACGACGCGCGCCAGCGTGCGGTTCAGGCGCTCCACGGGCAGGAAGGCGGCGCTCGGGGCCGCCGAGCCGAGCGGCACGAGCCCGGATCGCCCGACCTGGCGCAGGACTTCGAGAACGAGGTCCGTCCCCTGGGGCGTCGCCGCGCGCAGCGCGCTCTCGGTCTTCGCCGGCTCGGGGCCGGGCGGCGCCGCCTGGCGGACGTAGTAGCCGGACTGCGGCCGCGCCTCGACCAGGCCTCGATCCTCCAGGAGCCGGTAGGCTTCGAGCACCGTGGTCACGCTCACGGAGAGCTGACGCGACAGCCGCCTCACCGACGGAATGCGCTCGCCCGGCGCCAGCGTGCCGCCGGCGATCAGGCCGGCCACGCGATCCGAGACGAGACGGTACAGAGGCTGATCGGGCTGGCTGCGGTCTTCGTGAAGAAGGGAGTTCGCCACGGGTTCCTCCACGTTCGGCTGCGACAGTTCGGCGAGCCCCAGGCCATAACAGTTACCAGGTCGTGAATTGTACTCCTGACAATTGCCGCTGACTACATCTGTTCACATCGACCGCTGCGCAGCACAATCTCCCCGTGGCGCCCGGAGAAACGACCGGGAGGAGGGAGCCGTGGCGAAAACGAGCCCTGCACCGGCATCGCGCGCGGTGATCCTCGCGTCGTTCGCGGCGATCTACCTGATCTGGGGGTCGACCTACCTCGCGATCCGGATCGGGATCGAGACCATGCCCCCGTTCCTGATGGCCGGGTTCCGGTTCCTCGGAGCGGGCGTGCCCCTCTATCTCGTGCTGCGCTTCCGGGGCGCCGAGCGGCCCGCGACGACCCACTGGCGCTCGGCGGTCGTACTCGGAGTGCTGATGCTGGCCATCGGCAACGGCCTCGTGACGTGGTCCGAACTCAGCGTGCCGTCGAGCATCGCCGCGGTGATCATCGCGACGGTCCCGCTGTGGATGACGCTGCTCGAGGTCTGGCCCTTCCGGCGCGCCTCCGTCACCGCGAGCGCTCTCGTCGGCCTGACGCTCGGCCTGGCGGGAGTCGTCGTGCTGGTCGCCCCGACCGGAAGCCAGGTCGCGGAGGTCGATCCGATCGCGGGCCTGGGGCTCGTGATCGCGGCGCTGTCGTGGTCGCTGGGGTCGCTGCTCTCGCGATCGATGGCGCTCCCGTCGTCGCCGCTTGTGCTCGCGGCCATGCAGATGAGCTGCGGAGGTGTCGTGCTGGTCCTGTGGGGCACGGTGCTCGGAGAGTGGTCGGGATTCGAGCCCGGCGCGGTGTCGCTGCGGTCGGCGCTGGCCCTGGTCTACCTGATCGTCTTCGGCTCGGTCGTGGCGCTCGGGGCGTACGCGTTCCTGATACGCGTCACTTCGGCGGCCGCGGTTTCGACCTACGCGTTCGTGAATCCGGTGGTCGCCGTCGTTCTGGGATCGGCGTTCGCGGGCGAGGTCCTCGGGCCGCGGGCCGTGCTGGCCACGGTCCTGGTCATCAGCGCGGTCGCATTCCTTCTGGGGAAGCGCTTGCTTCGCAGCGCGGGGGAGACGCGGCGCCGGCGGCGCGCTGCGGAGCGCTCCGCCGGCGAAGGTCAACGATCGATCAGACAGGCGGCGGGATGATGATCACGGGCACGCAGTTCGTGGCGTGGGCGCAGTTGGCGAAGCACAGGTTCGAGTAGGTCTTGCCGTTGCTGCACTTCACGGGCGCGTAGACCATCGGGCAGATGCAGCGCGGCGCGGCGTTGATGTCCGTGAACAGAGCGGCCGCACCCAGCACGGCGGCAGCCGCCAGCGAACAACAGACCAGCGCCGCCACCAGTCGCGGCATACGGTTCCTCTTCTCCATCGCTATCCCCCTCTTCTCGGGTCGAACCCGTCAGTGACCCGTCATCCGGGCTCGTTGATCCGCTCAACTCTAGCATGGGATGCGATCAACTTGTCGGAGCTCGAATGCCGTTGTTTGGTAGAGTTGGCCGTCTTCGGCTTGGAGGCAGGGGGCGAGGCGTGTTGGGCTCGGCGTCGTTGACGAGAATCGCGTCCGCAGCGGCAGCCGCCGCGGTGTTCCTCTCGGGCTGCCGCGGACGGGCCGAGCCGGCCGGCGTGTTCACCGTGGAGATGCCCCTGCACCTCGAGGACCGCATCGACGCGGCGACGGTCGAGGCCCCGTCCGCGACGGAGGGCGCTCCCGGACCCGTCGCGTGGCGCTTCGATGCCGAGCAGCCGGCGTGGAAGCCCGTGACCTATCCCGATGCGGGAACCGTGGCGGTCTCCCGCGTCGAGGACGGATTGCGCCTCGGTCTGGGAGATGCCAACCGGCTCCCCGAGGGCGAGGGGTTCCTCGGCGCGATCGCCGTCGAGCTTCCGAGCTGGCGGCGGGAAGAGTGGGGCGAGATCGTCGTCGAAGCCCGCACCGACGGCGGCGGGCTGCTGATTCCCCTGTTCAACCTCGGCCGTCGAACCGCCCCATTCGACGAGGAGCGGTCGCTCCCGTACCTGTTCGCCGGTGACGAGACTCTGCTGCTCCGAGACGGTGCGACGCACACCTACCGCTTGCGCGCCGACTGGTCCGATCCGGAATTCGGGGAATGGGAAGGGCCGTGGCGCGAGCTGGCCCTCGAGGTCTGGGCGATCGAGCCCGCGAGCGTCGACATCCTCTCGATCGAGGTCGTCCCGAAGGAGGCGTCCTATGCCGGCACCCCGGCCGGGATGAGCTCCGAGATGCGGGGTGACGAGCGCCGCCGCGCGCTGTTCGTCCACACGCCGGGCCGCGTGACCTATCCCGTGCGCGTGCCCGATCAGGGCAGGCTCGACGTCGGCCTGGGCGTGCTGCTCCCCGGCCTACCCGTGACCTTCCGCGTGACCGTCACACCCGACGGCGGCGACGAACGCGTGCTGCTCGAGGAGACGGTCGATGACGCCGAAGCGTGGGTGCCGCGCGACGTCGATCTCTCGGGACTCGCGGGACGTACGGCGACCTTGGCGCTCGAGACGCGATCCGAGCGCGAGACCGTCGCGTTCTGGGCGGCGCCGACCCTGAGCGGGAGGCGCCCGGCGGACAAGCCCAACGTGATCTTCTACGTCATCGACGGCGGGGGCGCCGACCTGATGAGCGTCTACGGCTACAACCGCCGGACGACGCCGAACCTCGAGCGCCTGGCGGCGCAGGGCGCGGTGTTCGATCACGCCCGCAGCAATGCGGCGTGGACCAAGCCTTCGACCGCCTCGTTCATGACCTCGCTGCAGCAGAGCGTGCTCGGCGGATTCCTGTCCCTGCACGGCCACATTCCCGCGCGGGCGGTCACCATGGCGGAGCAGTTCCACGCGGCGGGCTACCAGACCGCGGTGTTCACGTCGAACCCGTGGGCGGGGAGTCTCAGCAACCTCGAGCGGGGCGTCGACGTGTTCCGCGACCACGGAACCGACGAGGGATCGGAATCGTCCACCGAGCTCCAGGAGGAGTTCTGGGAGTGGCGCGCCGAGTATCCGGGCCGGCCGTACTGGGTGCACTTCCAGACCACCGACGTCCACGAGCCGCACAGGCCGGTGGCTCCGTTCGCGGGCATGTTCGTGAGCCCGGAGCGCCGCACGCGCTTCTACGAACAGTGGGAGAGGACCAGCCTGTTCGGCCACGACTTCGCGCGCGCGGTGACGGTCATCAAGGACCCGGCGAACACCCTTTCCGGGCTGTACCGCGAGCGCCTCGCCGAACAAGGTGCCGACCCCACCGAGTTCTTCGACACCCAGCGCGGGCTGTACGACGAGACGATGGCCCACCAGGACCACGTCCTCGGCCAGTTCGTCGAGCAGCTCCGGGCGTCGGGGGAGTGGGACAACACGCTGCTCGTCATCGCCTCCGACCACGGCCATCCAGCGGGGAGTTTCTCCCGTTTCGGCCGCGAGCTGTTCGACCCTCCGCCTCCCGACACCGAGGGCGCGCTGCTCGATTCGTACCGCACGCGTATTCCCATGATCTTCGTGTGGCCGGGGCACATCGCCCCGGGGCAGCGCTTCAGCCAGAACGTCTCGATGATCGACATGCTGCCGACGCTCCTCGATCTCGCCGGGTTGCCGATGCCGGAGGTGATGCAGGGCCAGTCGCTGGCGCCATTGCTCAGAGGTCAGCCGGGCTGGGAGCCGCGGCCCGTGATCCTCGAGCAGCTCCAGCCCGTCCCCGACCGCGGCGCGTTCGTGGGCCACATCGAGATGATCGACGGCCGGTGGGGCGCATCGCTCGAGATCTGGCCCGAGTCGCTCGCCGGGGATTCCACGGTGCGGCCGGTGGGCCAGCAGCGCGCGGCACGCCCGCACCGCCCCGGCGAGATCCCGGAGCTCCTGCTCTACGACCTGTGGAACGACCCCTTCGTGCGGCACAACGTCAACCAGCAGCACCCCGAGCTGGTGGAGAAGTACACCACGCTCCTACGCGAGCACTGGGAGGCGCACCAGGCGCTCGCCGGCCGGTTCGAGGCCGGCGGCGAGGTCGAGCTGACGCCGGAGCAGCTCGAGACCCTGCGGGCGCTCGGCTACGTTCAGTGAGGGCTCCCGCTTCCGCCAGTCACACCGCAGCCGCGAACTTGCATTTGCACACTTATATGTGTACCACGGGCCATTCTGAAGCGGGCCAAGGAGAGACAATGAGGTTCGAAGGACGAGTCAAGAAGGAAGGGAGATTCTGGCCGGTCGAGATCCCAGCGTTCGATGCACTCACCCAAGGGCGTTCGAAACGGGAGGCCTACGGGATGGCCAAGGACCTCTTGGAGACGATGGCAGATACGCGGGGCTTCAAGGTCACGGTGTACCCGGCAGGCAGAGGAGATGTGTTCGAGGTCGGGGCCAATCGCGTTCGTGTGCTGGTGGCGCTTCTCCTGCGTCGCCAACGCGAACGCCAGGGGCTGACCTTGGCCGAAGCAGCCAAGCGAATGGGGCAACGCTCCAGAAACGCTTACGCCCGATACGAGCAGGGAAAGGCGATGCCTACCGTGGAGAAGTTGGACCAATTGCTCGAGGCGATCGCCGCTGACCAGACGATTGTCTGGCGGCTTGCCGCATGACGAAGCGTGGCAGACCCAGCCGACCCGCGCGCGGAGGAGGCCTCAGCGCCTCGGCCGGAACTGCCCGCGCGGCAGGACGTGGAGGGCCCCACCCGACACGCAGATGATCCTGCCCGATGAGGTGCGCCGATGCCTCGCTCGCGAGGTACAGAGCGGCATGCGCGCAGTCCTCCCCGCCCCGGATTCCTCCCGAGGTGCGGCAGCGCCTCCCGCACGAGGTACAGGGCGCTGAACGTGTTGACCCGGAAGATCTCCTCGACGCGCGCCGGAGATCGTGGCGATCGGCCCCTCGTTCCACATCCCGGCGCTGTGCACGAGCTGCCCGAGCCCGCCGAGCACCTCGACGGAGCGCCGCACCGCGCGGGCGCACCCCTCTTCCGTCCCCAGATCGGCGTCGACCGGGACGGCGAGCCCGGGAAACCGAGCGCACAGCTCCTCGGCGACCGTACGGTTCGAGCGGTAGTGCACCGCCACGCGCATCCCTTGCTCGAGGAACGCCCCGCCGATGGCGAGACCGAGGCCCGAGGAGGCGCCGGCTCGCGGCGCAGCACCTCCTCGGGTACGCGCACGACATATGCGAATCTTCCTTCGCACCATCGCCCTGAAACCGCGAAGGCTCGTTTTCGGGGGAGGCTGCCGGCAGATGGCCGCAGCGCCGGGACGAGGTTTTTTCTCACGCGTCGTCGGGCACGGGCCTTGCCCCCCTTCGTCTCCGGCACGCGGCATTACGCGCCGCTCGATTCGAATGGGAGGTGGTCGTCATGACGAGTTCCGTGCGCAAGCTGCTCCTGTGGAGTCCGCGAATCCTCGGTATTCTGGTGGCCTTGTTCCTCGGCGTTTTCGCCCTGGACGCGTTCGGCGAAGGGCAGGGGTTCGTGGAAGCGCTTCCTGCCTTTCTCATTCACGCAGCGCCGGCCTTTTTGCTGTTGCTGGCCGTGGCCGTGGCGTGGCGCTGGGAGTGGGTCGGGGGCGTCGTGTTCATCGCCCTCGCGGCGCTCTACACCGTGACCACGTTGCAGCGTGTCGATTGGATCCTGGCGATCGCGGGCCCGCTGTTCGTGGTCGGCTCGCTGTTCCTCGTGAGCTGGCGCCACCGGGAGCTTCGTGCTCGAAGCTGACGCGCGCCCATGGCACCACGGACGGCGGGGGTTGCCGGCCCCGCCCTCGCGCGGGAGCCCGCGCTTCAGCTCGCGCTCGCGAGCTCGCGGTAGATCCCGGCGGCGCGTTCGGCTTGCAGCCGCGCGTCGAACTCGCGCTCCACGCGCTCCCGTCCTGCCCTCGCCATCCCCTCCCAGATCTCCGGTCGCGCCGCCAGTCGGCGCAGGCGCGCGGCCAGCGCGACCGCGTCCCGTTCCGGGGCGAGCAGGCCGCCCTCGCCGTCCACCACGACCTCCGGGATGTCGCAGTGCGTGGTCGAGACGACCGGCATCCCCGTCGCGAGGGCTTCGATGATCGCGACCGGCGCGCCTCCTTCGGTGTCGCCGTCGCTTGCGGTGACGCTCGGCGCGAGGAAGACGTGGTGGCGGTACGCCTCCTCGAAAAACGTGGCGTGCGGCTGGAATCCGAGTCGCCGGGTGGTCGAAGCCAGATCGGCTCGCTCGATCGCCGCGTCGATCTTCGCGCGTTGGCCGCGGGAGCGCGGGTCGTCCGCCTCGTCCCCGAGGATCGTCAGCTCGACGGCGCGTTCCCGCGCCAGCATGCCGAGCGCCTCGATCCCGTAGGCGAGCCCCTTCTTCTCGACGAAGCTCGCCGCCATGAACACGCGCAGCGGCTCCCCCGGCGACAGGCGCCGCGGTCGACATGGGATCTCGTCGACCGCAACTCCCAGATGGTGCACCCGGACCTTCGCCGCGGGGCACCCCAGACTCTGCACCTCGGAGCCCATGTGCGGACCTTCGCACATCACGAGGTCGACGCTCGCGAACAGCTCGCGGTAGCGCTCGCGCCACTCCGGCGCGTTCCGCGGGAGCCAGGTCACGTCCGCCCCATAGAACGTCACGACGTGGCGCGCGCCGGAGGCCCGCACGGCATCCAGATCGATCCAGCCCCGGCTCCCGAAGTGCGAGTGGTGAAGATCGGGGCGAACCGCGAGCGCCGTGGCGCGAAGGAGATCGCGGGGGCTGCGCAGCCGTAGCCGGCGAAGCGCCTTCTCGAGCAGGCGCCGCGCCGCCGGCAACGTTTCGAGGCTGTGGAGGCGCGCGATTGGGAACCGGTCGAGGTGGGTCGTGGTGTCGGCGACGACGTGCGAGACGATGTCGTGCGGGAGGTACCGGATCTGGTTGTAGTTCCAGGTCTGGGTGAGCGGCAGCCACGTCGAGAAGCTGTGCAACACCACGGTCACGGCGTCAACCTCCGAACGGACACACGGACTCAGCGCCGAACAAGGCCGACGAGCTCTTGCAATCGCCGCCGAGACAGCAGCGCGGTGAGCCCGAGGTACACGCACAGGCCGGTGCCGACCTGCACGGCCGCGACCGAGATCCAGCCGGTGCGCAACGCGAGCGGGATCGAGGCCACGACGACCGCCATCACCGCGGCGATGGAGATCGGGGGCACGACGCTCCCGAGGTACTCGCGAAGGCAAGGACCGAGGAGCGGCCGCGCGAGGTAGGCGTATCCGGCGCCGAAGTACAGGATCTGCAGCGTCAGCACGGCGGTGGCCACGCCGATCGCGCCCGCGACCGCCGCCCCGAGGTACACGCCGATGGTCTGGGAGACGAACAGGCACAGGTTCCAGTGGAAGGCGCGATCCGCCCGGCCGAGCGCGAGCAGCACCGAGCCGATCGGGTTCCCCACGGATCGCAGCACGGCAACCGTCGCGAGAATCTGGATCAGAGGGACGGACGGGCCCCAGCGGCTCCCGAGCACGCCGGGCACGACGAGGGGGGCAACCGCGGCGAAGCCGAACACCAGGGGGGCGTTGAACGTGGCGAGAACGCTCCTCACGAGCATGAAGCCGCGCCGAACGCGATCGACATCGTGCTGCACGCGCGCGAAGACCGGAAACGCGACCCGGGTCAGGATCGGGTTGATGCGGGTGATGGGCTGCATCACGAGATTGTAAGCGACGGTGTAGTAGCCGAGCGCCGACGCGCCGGCGAGCGAGCCGATGAGCAACTGGTCCACCCGCTGGTTGAAGAAGTTGACGGCCCGGTCGCCCATCTGGTACAGCCCGAACTGCAGGTGCTCGCGTACGTCCCGGAGGCGGAAGACCGGTTCGGGCCGCCAGGTGCGAACGCCGGTTGCGAACAGGAGGGCGGAGCGGACGGTCGCCGCCGTCAGTTGGCCCCAGACCAGGCTGAATACGCCGAGCCCGAGCGCGGCGCAGACGACCGCGACCACCATCCCGGCGGCGGCGGAGCCCGTTTCGAAGAGCGCCAGCCGGCGAAACCGCAGCTCTCTCTGGAGGAGCACCTCGAACTGCTGGCCGAGCGGTATCACCAGGAACACGACCGACGTCAGCCGGAGCGGCCCCGCGAGTCTCGGCTCGTCGAAGAACCATTGCAGCGCGGGGGTGACCGCCTGCAGCGCCGCGAACATGACGACGCCGTTCACCAGCGTCATCCAGTACAACGTCGAGAGCTGCGCCCGCGTCGCGTCCTGGCGGTGGATGATCGCGCTGCTGACGCCGGCGTCGGCGAACGTCTGGGCGAATCCCGTGGCGATCAGCACGATCGCCATCAGACCGAAGTCGTCCGGCTGCAACAGGCGCGCCAGGACCGTGAGCTGCACGATGCCGACGGCGACGTTGATGATGCTCGCGGTCGCGGTCCACCGCGCCCCTTCGAGCGTTTGCCTGCGCATCGACCCGTTCACCGCGGCGCCACGGGCCCCGTGTCGCCCTCGGCTGGAGGTTTCCGCACGACCGCGAGGTACATCCAGGTGAAGCGCTCGTCCCGGAACCGCCCGCGATCGAGGCGCGGGACGATCCACTGGATGGCGCCGACCACACATCGCACGGGATAGCGCAGGAGTCCGCGCGCGAAGCGCTGGACGTAGTAGCTGGTCGCGCTCCCGAACGTGATCCAGAAGCCGGACAGGGGAGTGATCTCGACGATCTCGAATCCGGCTCGACGGAAGAGATGCTCGAGACCGAAGCGGGTATAACGGAAGAAGTCGCGGGGCTCCTCGTGCAGGTGCCAGAACAGCGGGGCGGTATACACGGCGTAGGCGCCCGGCCGGAGGACCCGGCACGCTTCGCGAAGCGCGGCTTCGGGCTCCTCGAGGTGCTCGAGCACGGCGGTGCTCAGCGCGCAGTCGAACGACGCGTCCGGCGCCGGGATGGCGTCGGCGGACCCGAACAGGTCGATGTTGGACGGGTCGTGCGGGCAGTCGCGATGGTCGAGCCCGACGTGCTCGTCGACGAACTCGCCGACCAGATGACGCTTGGCCTTGGTCCCGCAGCCGATCTCGATCAGGCGTCCGCGGAAGTACCGCGAGGCGCGATCCCGGATCTGGCGGCCGGCGGTGCGAACGACCGCCCGGGCGGGGTCGTACCACGGGTAGCTGCGGTAGTACTCCCGCTCAGACGACATCGCGGACCATCCGGAGCAGGCGCTCCTCGTCAGCGCCGCTGGGAACGCCGCGCGATCGCTCGAATCGGGCAGCCGCTGGATTCCGATCCCGGGGGTTGCCGAGCCGCGGCCGGAGCTCGTCGATGACCCGGTCCGGGGTGTCGCAGAACGGCTCGTAGGCAAGGCGCACCACACGCTCGGGTTCGAGAGTCGCGAGGTCCGCGTCCAGACGTGCCCGGAGGGAGACGAGCTGTCCCGCGACCCGCTCGACGAGCGGAAGACGGCGGAGCCGCTCGACGTCGGGCGGCCGCGCGGACCACCACGCGTCGGGACCGTGAGCGTGCCGCAGCCACGAGCGGTAGACCGAGAGCGCGACGTCGGACGGGTCACGCTCCACCACCAGGAAGACCGCCTTCGGGAACACCCCGGCGAGCGCATCGATCCGCAGGAGGTGCTTGACGTTCTTGTTGACGAAGGGCGCCCCGTCGAAAGCCCCCTGAACGCACGCCACGGTCCGTCGCATGACGTCGACCTGGTCGCCGTCGAGATCCTCGAACCGGCCGTAGTCCTCGTAGCCGAAGAACCGCGCCCAGAATGCCCCGCCTTCCCGCGGACCGAGCGGCCCGCTCACGCGGCCGTGGTCGCTTCGAAAGTCGGAGCGGTACTCGCCGTGGAGGCGGGACTGCATCCAGGTCGTGACGCAAGGCGCGCGGTAGAATCGTCCGACGCCGTTCGTCAGGTGCGCGACGCGCAGGCGATGGACGAGGTACTGGTAGACCAGCGTCGTGCCCGAGCGCGGCAGGCCGAGAATCAGGAGCACCGGCGCTCGGGGAGCGCCGCACCGAGCGAGAGCGCAGCGCTCGAGGCGCGCCGCATACGTCACGGGATCGACCGCCGCCCGCAGGTAACGAACGAGCTTGCGGTCGTCCCTCATCGCCACGCCCTGATCGCGGACAGCACGCGCCGCACGGGGCTTCCCGGCGTCCGCCGCTCCACCACCGGGCTGGCCAATCGACGCGCCCCGAAGCTCTCCTTGAAGTGCTCGACACCCGCGAGGCCGCCGCTCGGGTTGAAGTCGAACCACCGCTTGCCGCGGTCGCAGGCGTCGAGGGCGGCCTCGGCGAGCAGCAGGTTGAGGGCGCGCAGCGGAAAGGCCTCGTGGCGCGCCGCCCCGTGCCAATAGACGACGTGCCGGGACGCCTCGAGGCAGATCGCTCCCGCGAGCACCCGGTCGTTGTGCTCCGCGATCCACAGCCGGACACGGTCGCCGCCGTGGGCTCGAAGGTCATCGAAGAACGACCGCGCGTAGACCGTCGTCGCGCGCGCCCCCCAGCGGTCGATCGTCTCGCGGTAGCAAGCGTCGTAGTGGTCCCAGTCGGCGACGTCGCCGGCGACACGAACCTCGACGCCGCTGTCCCGCGCCTTGCGGATCTTGCGGCCCATGCTGGCGCGCGGGGCGGACCACGACTGCTCGAGCGCCGCGCGGCCGCCATCGAGATCGAGCACGTGGGTGAAGTCCTCGCGCGCCGCCAGTCCTCCCAGCTCGGCCGGCTCGCCGGCGAACGGGTTCCAGCGCCACACGAGCTCGGGACAGCGTCGCGCCATCCATGCCGCCACCGCCCCGGCCTGGTCCGCGGTCAGCTCCCGAGGCGCGAGCCAGCCGCCGTAGGTCCACCCGGGACTCGACTCGTAGTGGCGCCACACGCCGAGGCGCCCGCTGCGCACGGCGAGCGGCACCACGACCGGCGGGGCCTCACCGAGCTCGAGTCTCGCGGTCGCCGGGACGAGCGCTCCCCCGGTGTAGCCCTGCCAGGTCGCGTACCACGCCGGAGAGTGGAAGAACGTCGCGTACGGGCACGCCTCCCAGGCGGCAACCCACTCCAGTGCGTCCGCGGGAGTCGCACGCTGCACCTCGACGGTCATCGATCCCGGAGGCACCGCCGCACCGCCTCCACGACGTCACCGACCTCGTCGTCCGTGAGCTTCGAGGAGATCGGAATGCTGACCGTCTGGCGGCCGATCCGAGTGGCGTGAGGGACCTCGTCCGGCGACCACCCGAGCCGCTCGCGGTACACCGGGTGCTCCGGGAGAGCGAGATAGTGCACGCCGACGCCGATGTTGTGGGCGGTCATGAGCTCGAGGAAGCGGTCCCGCCGCACCCCGCAGCGCTCCTCGTCGATCAGCACCGTGAACAGGTGGAACGCGTGGCGCGTGGCGGGCTCGGGCGGCGCGGGCAGGCCGATCGGAAGATCCGAGAGATCCTCGACGTAGCGCTGCCAGATCGCGCGCCGCCGCTCCCACGATCTCTCGACCCGGGCGAGCTGGTGTATGCCGAGCGCCGCCTGCAGGTCCATCATGTTGTACTTGAAGCCGGTCTCGACGACCTGGTAGTGGCGGTAGCCCTCGTCGCCGAACCGCTTCCAGGCGTCCTTGGTCATGCCGTGCAGCGCCAGCATCTTGATACGCGCGATCGCCTCGGCGTCGCGCGTCAGCACCATGCCGCCCTCGCCGGTGGCGACGTTCTTCGTGACGTAGAAGCTGAAGCAGCCATAGTCCCCGACCGTTCCGGCCTTGCGGCCCCGGAACTCGGTCTCGATGGCGTGGGCGCAGTCCTCGACCAGTAGAAGGTCGTGGCGGCGGGCGATCGCCTCGAGGGCGTCGAGGTGCGCGGGACGACCGGCGAAATGCACCGGGAGGATCGCCCGCGTCCGCGGCGAGATGCGGTCCTCGACTCGCGCCGGGTCGATGTTCATCGTCACCGGATCGACGTCCGCGAGCACCGGCGTCGCGCCGCAATGCAGGATCGCGTTGGCGGTCGCGCAGAACGTCAGCGGCGTCGTGATGACTTCGTCGCCCGCGCCGACCCCCGACGCGAGGAGGCTGAGATGCAGGGCCGCCGTGCAGGAGTTCACCGCCGCGGCGTGCGGCGCGCCCTTGTACTCCCGAAAGGCCTCTTCGAACCGCGCGACACGCGGCCCGGAGCCGATCCAGCCGCTCTCGAGGCAGGCGACGACCTCGTCGATCTCCTCGCGGCGGATGTCGGGGGCGCCGAACACCAGGAATCGGTCCCGGGGCCGGACCGGACGGGTCACGCTGCGCACTCCGACATCCTCCGGCGGCGACGACCGAGCGCGAACGAAGGAGCCGAGCCTACCCCCGCCCCAGGCGTCGGTCAAGCCTACTACCCCCGCGACGGATGAGGGCGAACGGCGCTCCCAGCCTCATGGGACGTGGCAGATGACGCCCTTGAGGTAGCGACTCTCCGGGAACGACGACAGGATCGGATGGTCCGGCGGCTGGCCGAGCGTCTCGACGATCCGTACCGTGCGTCCCGAATCCTGGGCGGCCCAGCGAATCGCCTCGCTGAACTCCTCCGTCGAGACCAGGCCGGAGCACGAGAAGCTGGCCAGGATGCCGTCGCCGGTCAAGAGCTTCATCGCGAGGAGGTTGATGTCCTTGTAGGCCCTCAGCCCCTTCGTCTTCTGCTCGTGGCTGGCGATGAAGCGCGGTGGATCGAGGATGATCAGGTCGAAGGTCTCCCTGCCGTCCCGGAAGCGTCGAAGCACGTGCGGCACGTCGCCGTTGCGGTACTCGACCGGGCAGGTCGTGCCGTTCCGCGCGTGGTGGCGGCGCGCCTGGGTCAGGGCGGCGTCGGAGACGTCGATCCCGACGATGGAGCGCGCGCCCGCGCGCGCGGCGTGCAACTCGAAGGCACCGCTGTAGCAGTACCCGCTCAGCACGCGCCGGCCCTGCGCGTACGCGGCCACCCGGCGACGGTTGTCACGCTGGTCCAGATAGAAGCCGGTCTTCTGCCAGTGACCCGGCTCCATGTCGTAATCGAAACCGCTCTCGCTGAAGGAGAGTGGACGGTCGGAGTCCTCCGCTAGGTCCTGGAACCGCGCCACGTCGATGCGCTCGCGAGCCGCCTGGTCCGGCGCCACGTGCACGTGCAGGCGCGAGGCACCCGTCAGCCCCTTCAGCCGCCGCGCAACCGCGTGGATGTGAGGCTCCCACATCTTGGCGCGGACCTGGATGGAGAGCGCATCGGCATAGCGATCCACGACCAGGCCCGAGAGCCCGTCCGATTCGGAGTACACCAGGCGGTACGCATTCGTGTCGGCCGCCTGCGCGCCGCCGCGGAACAATTGATCGCGCCACGCCACCGCGCGATCGACCCTGCGAAGGAAGAAGTCCTCGTCCAGGGCCTCGCCCTCATCCCAAGTGAACACGCGGATCGCCAGCTCCGCATCCGGGTTGAGCACGCCCCGTGCGATCCACGCGCCTTCGGAGTCGAGCACGTCCGTGACGGTTCCGCAGCTCCCGGCTCCCGTAAGCTCGGAGATCGCGCCGCCGAACACCCACGGGTGACCGTGCGCGACATGCCTGTCGGGACCCGCGCGGAGGATGGCCCGGGCGGCGGACTTCGGTGTGGCGACTCCGGGCGTCATCACGCGGTGATCCTAGCGGTCGTCAGCCGGCCTGGTTTTCCGGATCAACCAGTGCGAGGATCTTGCCGACGGCTTCGTCCATCACGTCATTCGGCAGCCGACCCACACGTTTTGCCTTGCGAACTCGCCAATCCAGGCTCTTCAACTGGTCCGAGAGGACCACGCCTTCTATCCCGAGGCCTGTCGGAAGGCGCACTTCAAACGGATAGCCCTTCACTTGCGACGTGATTGGGCAGAAGATGGCCAGGCCGACGCGCCGGTTGTACGAGCGTGGAGAAACAACCAGCGCCGGACGACGACCGGCTTGCTCGTGCCCGGCGTGGGGACTGAACGGGAGCCAAACGATGTCCCCTCGTTCGGGAACATAGGACGGCCGGGCCACTACCACGCCTCCCGTCCCACTGCCTCTCCGCTAACGACCTCCGCATGCAGGTTCTGCGCGTTGATTCCCTCTAGCAGGTCCTTCAGGGCAAACCTCCGTGCGCGCACGGGACGTACCCGGAGGCAGCCGTTCTCAACCGACACGTCGACCGTCGACCCTTCCTCGACCTGGGCTTCGGCGGCAAAGGACCGCGGGATGCGCAGCCCGAGACTGTTTCCCCACTTCTGGATCTTGGTCTGCATCGGCGCTCCTCTTGGATATACAATGAATATACGTGGGGCGGGCGCACGCATCAAGTTGCGCGACCCCTGGTGCCGCGACACCACGACTTCGCTTCCGCGATCAAGAACCTCTCGGGCTCCGTCGCACGAGCCGCAGGAGCACGAGCAGGAGGATCGCCCCTCCGGTCGCGACGATGAGCTTCCCCAGAAGCCCGTATGCCGCGAGGCCCACGAGCCCGAACGCGAACGATCCGAGGATCGCCCCCAGGACCCCGACGATGAGGTCCCCGACGAGCCCGAACCCCGACCCTTTCGTGATCTGGCCGGCAAGCCAGCCGGCGCAGAGTCCAATCAGCACGAACCACAAGAACTCCATTCCGGCACCTCCTGTGGAAACGGCACAAGGGACCCCGCGGAACCTCCGCATTCTCTCTCAAAGACGGCCCCGTGGGGAGTCCCCTCGGCGAACGTCGCGGACGTGGACCTCCAGGGCGAAAGGGCCATAAGCCCACTTGATCCCCAGGGTGATGCGGGGACTACTGGATGAGCCCTTCCGCTTTCATGCGTTCGTGGAAACGCTTCTCGACACGAGGGGCCATCTCCGCCCCCCAGGCCTGACCCACTCGTGCCCCCTCTTGCATGAGAGCCGGCATCACGGCAATCGTCTTGCGACCCAACTCGGTTTCGTAGAACGCCAGAAGGCCTCGCACCTCCTGATGGTCGAAGTACTTCGCGTAGACGGGGATCATCTTCGCAACCAGCCCGTCCGGACCGTCGAAGGCACCGGAGATCTCGGCTTCGATAACCTCCTGCGCGATGTCGAGGGCGCGCGCTGAGACGTCGGGGTTCGCGTTCTCGAGACCCTCCAGAAACGAACTCGTGATGAGCGAAGCCATCTGCTCGCCGAGTTTCGCTGCACCCGTCACCTCCATGAGCTTCAGGATGTCGGCGCGAAAGGAAGGATCGAGCTCCTGGGCTCCCGATGGGAAAGCCCCGGCTGCCGCGACAAGGCAGAACGAAACAACCAAGGAAGAACGCCAACGCCACCGGTTATTTCGCATCGCATCCTCCTCCAAGTGCCGCCGCCGTTTCAGACCGCTCGCTTCCGGTGCCACGCTCTCGCCATCAGGATCCCCACAGCAACCAGGCCCGCGGTTGCGCACCACAGGTGCAGTGCTCCGACGCCGATCAGGCCCAATAGCGGGTTGCCCGTCGCGAGAGGCGAGAACGGCTCAACGTCGGAGTGCATCACGCTGTCCAGCAACGAGTGACTCGCGCCGCCCAGGGCTCCACCGAGCACCGCCGCCGCCAGCCTACACTCGTGCCGTCGAGCGAAGATGCCACCTCCGAACGCTCGGCTCCTGCGATCGGCAAGACGACCCGCGACATGGACGAAGACGCCCACGACGACACCGGTCCCCGTGGCCATGAGCAGCGTGTGCAGCCCCCGGTGGAGGGGCCACTCGCTGCGGAGCAGATAATACGCGGACTCGACGTCGATGACGAGTTGGCTCAGCACGAACGCCGTGAACGAAAAGTACCTGCCCAGAATCGACTTGCCCAAAAGACCGGGTCCGAAGTGAAAGGGCGTGATCGGCATCGGTCATCCCTGTTTCGGGCCCGGACGGTCGCTCGCGCCGGACTCGCCGTTCGATTTCAAGGCACGATCTCCACCGGGGTGTGGTCCGGGACGGCGCGCCATATCTCCTCGATCTCGGAGTTGGTGACGGCGACGCAACCCGCGGTCCAGTCGAACCGCCGGTGGAGCCTTCCAATCCAGCCCAGGCCGTTCCGGATTCCATGAATCATGATGTCGCCGCCGGGTGCCAAGCCCTCCGCCTGCGCGCGCGCGATGTCTGCGGCATTGGGATAGGAGATGTGCAAGGCGAGATGGAAGGCGCTGTCGCTCTTCCGGTCGTCGATCGTGTAGCGCCCTTCGGGTGTCCGCCGGTCGCCTTCCGTGCGCTTCGGGCCCACAGGTTGCCTGCCGAGGGCGATCTCGTAGCTCTTGATCGGCGTTCCCTTTCGATAGAGCACGAGCCGGCGGGCCGCCTTCTCAATTACCACCTCGTCGGCGGCGACGTCAGGGGGCATTCCCGGTTGCGGGAGGTTCGCCCAAAGCAGGAGCGCGCCTATCGCGATCACGGTCGTCGCGGTCCCCAGAATCACCGCTTTCACTTCTGCCGGCCGCCCCGCCTCTCCTGCCACGTTCGGGGGTAGAGCCTGCGGAGGTCGTTCCAGAACTTGTCGCGAACCGCGCGACCTCCGTCGTAATAGTCCTCGAAGAAACCGGGGCGCGCCCAGTCCCTTGGGCTGGCGTAGCGCTCGTTCTCGTCTCCCCGCTCGGTCACCCAGAATCCCGGTTCCGCGCTATCTACCACTCGGAAGCACGAGGGATCGAAGAGCACGGGATCATCACGATCGTCCAGGATCCTATAGCCGTCAGCGCAGACCTCGAGTACCTCGCATCGTCTGCGCACGGTCAGGGTCGCGTGTTGGCGTATTCCCCAACGCGAGCCCGGGGTCGGTGGAGTGGCGAGGTTATCTTCCCACCTGAAGACCCAGTCCTGCTCCTCCAGGGCCCCCACTTTCGTCAAGGCCTCGCCGATGTCCATCGGAAGGTCGGCGGCGAGCTCCCGGACCGAGAAGCACCGGTCGGCAGAGGTGTCGGCAAGTCGCCGCGCAGCGACGAGCACGACGTCATCCCGATCAATACACTCAACCCACATATCTCGACCCCCGGGTTGTCGAATCGGGCGGCGACCGGTCAGGGGGCCAATCATCCCTCGGGTCCTCTGAGGCAATCATGACCACCTCTGCTGTTACTACTTCGCCAGGCTTTGGCTCGGTCCGACGGAGGCACCACGCTCGAACACGGATCCCGGGAACCAATTGCGATGGTTGGACGTGGCCTCCGTAGACAGTGAGGATCTTGGTGGTCGACGTGAGCCGAACAACGGTCTCGGTCGCGGGCTCGGGGGACGAATCGGCCGGACTCACCACGATCCTTCCCGGCTCGACTCTCGCGATCCGCCCCTGAACGGATGGCGGCGACGGCTCCGGTCCACCGTCGGCCGTGGGCAAGACGTACGGCTTGGTCACGCAGGCAACGAGTGCGGACCCTAGTGGCAGCAGGAGCACTAACGTTCGGGTGGTCGTGATGGCCTTTTCAGGATGCCACAACCTCACGCTCACCACAAACCGAGGAGCTTCCACCACGCCGCTCCGACCGTCATCCAGATCGCGAGGTTCGCCACGGACCCGGCGAGGCCGATGCGCCACCACGTCGCTTGCGAGACGTAGCCCGCGCCGAAGTAGATCGGCCCCGGCGTCGTGCCGTAGTGCGTGAGGCCGGCCATCAGGTTGGAGCCGTAGGCCAGCGACAGGGCCGCGATTCCCGGCGGCACCCCGGCGGCGAGCATGACCGCCAGGAACGGCACGTACATCGCGGTGGCGTGCGCGGTGATGCTCGCGAAGCCGTAGTGCGCGTAGAAGTAGATGAGAAGCAGGACCAGCAGCGCGCCCCACCACGGCCAGCCGCCGGTGAAGCCTGCCACCGCCCCGGCGAAGCGCTCCGCGAGGCCCGTTTCGGCGAGCGCGCCGGCCAACTGCACCAGCCCGCCGTACCAGATGAAGACGTCCCACGCGCCGCGCTCGGATTTCACGTCCTCCCAGTCGATCACTCCGGAGACCAGCAGCACGCAGATGCCGAGGAGTGCGACCGTCGCATAGTGAATGTCGTGCAGGGCCGTGGTCATCCATAGCGCCGCCACCAGCGCGAAGGTCAGCAGCATCCGTTTCTCGGGCCGGGACATGGGACCCATCCGCTGCAGCTCCTCCCGCGCGATCTCGGCCGCCCGCGGAGTGTGAGTCACCTCCGGCGGGGACATGCGATAGACCAGCAGCCCCATGACGACCAGGCTCACCAGACCTGGCACGATGGCTCCTGCGAGCCAGAGGCCATAGCCCAGCTCGATGCCCGCCGTTTTCAGCGCGAAGGAAGCGATCAGCGCGTTCGAGGCCTGCCCGGTGAGGAAGATGGCGCAGTTCACGACACAGGTTTGATAGAGCAGCGTCATGAGGAAGGAGCCGAGCCGGCCGGCCGTCGGGCCCGGCTGCGAGTCGTAGGCCACGGCCAAGCTCTTCGCGATCGGGAAGATGATGCCGCCGGAGCGCGCCGCGTTCGAGGGGATGAAGCTCGCGAGGACGAATTCGGTGAGCGCCAGCGCGTAGCCCAGCCCCAGCGACCGCCTCCCGAGCGCGCGGATGAACAGGAACGCGATGCGCCGGCCCAGTCCGGTCTTGATCATGCCGCGGGACATGAAGAACGCCGCGAGCACGAGCCACACGATCGGATCGCCGTAACCCGCCAGGGCCTTGGTGACGGGTTGGATGCCGAGAATCGCGGTAGCGCCAACGCCCAGCAGCACCATCGCACCGCCCGGCAGCGGCTGCAGCATGAGCCCGATCACGGTCGCGATGAAGATCGCCAGCAGGTTCCAGGACTCGGCAGGGACGCCCTCGGGCCGCGGGAAGGCCGCGATGGCGACACCCACACCGACCACCGCGGCCCAGCGCAGGAGGCGGGACGAACCGGAAGACGGAGGTCGAGCGGTCTGCTGTCCTTCTGCGCTCACAGTATGGCCGACCGGATCCGACCTCTAGCCTTCGTCCGCATGCTTACGGACACGCGCCGCTCGGCTTGGCTAGCCTTCCTGCTCGACGACCAGCACGGTGTCCACCGCGCCGACGGTCACGTCCTGGACCTTGCCGTCGGGCCAGATGACCTGCAACGCGTCGACGCGGTCGGCGTCGCCGAGGCCGAAGGTGAGCGGCACCTCCACCTGGGAGAGATAGCTGCGGGTCGGCATCACGTGGCGGCTCTGCGTCACGCCGCCGGCCTGGAGCACGGCGCGAGCGCCGATGGCGTCGCGGTTGTCGGAGCTGCCGACGAGCTTGACCCGCAGCCAGTGGTGACCCATCTCCTGGTCGTTGCGGATCAGAGACGCGGGACCGCCGGTCTGCGTGAGCGCCACGTCCAGGTCGCCGTCGCCGTCGATGTCGGCGAAGGCGGCGCCCCGTCCCACGATCGGCGTGGCGAGAGCGCCCAGGCGCTCCTCCGGCACCACCGCGAAGCAGCCCCGGCCGCCGCGCCCGCAGTTCCAGAACACCTGCGCCGGCTGGCGGTACTGCTGGCTGGGCTGGATCTCGTTGATCTCGTCCTCGAGGTGGCCGTTGGCCTGCAGCAGGTCCTGGCGTCCGTCGAGATCGTAGTCGAAGAAGAACAGCCCGAACTTGAGCTTCAGGCGGCTCGGCGAGCCGATGCCCTCGGCGTTGGCCATGTCTACGAACTGCCACGGATCGGTCTGCTGCACGTAGAACGAGGTCGGCTCGTTGGCGAAGTTGCCGATGGCCACGCCCCACGTCCCGTTGTTCCCGAAGTCGGCCGCGTCGATCCCCATGGCGCCGGTGGCCAGGCCGGTGTTGTCGAAGCCGGCTCCGCTGACCGCGCCGATCTCCTCGAACGTCCCGTCGCCGCGGTTCCTGAACACGAAGTTCTGCACCGTGTCGTTCGCCACGAAGACGTCGAGATCGCCGTCGCTCTCGACGTCGAGAAACGTCAGCGCCAGGGCCTTGCCCATGGGTTTGCCCGTCAGCGGGTTGACCACCCGGACCCCGGCCTGCTCCGATACGTCCGTGAACGTGCCGTCGCCGTCGTTGCGGTACAGGTACGAGTAGGTGCCCTCGTACTGCTTCGGAGGCCCGTAGGCGCGGTCGACACCGTTCAACGTGAAGTTGAGCTTGAGGTCGACGTCACGCGACCAGTGCACGTAGTTGCACACGAACAGGTCGAGATCGCCGTCGCGGTCGTAATCGAAGAATCCCGCGCTCGTACTCCACTGGTTGGGCTCGCCGGCGAGCCCCGCCTGCTCGGTGACGTCCCGGAACTTGCCGCCCTCGTTGCGGTACAAGTGGTTCGGCCCGACGGCGGTCAAGAACACGTCGATCCATCCGTCGTTGTCGTAATCGCCCACGGCCACACCCTGGCCGTAGAACGACACCGCCAGGCCCGCTTCCGCGCTGACGTCGTCGAACCGCCCGCGGCCGTCGTTGCGGTACAACGCCATGGTCGCCTTGGGTCCGGGATCACCCGGCCAGCGCGTGGAATTCACGAACAGCAGGTCCTGGTCCCCGTCGCGGTCGTGGTCCAGGAACGCGACTCCCGGTCCCATCGTCTCGGGAAGCAGCTTCTCGCCCGTCGCTCCGCTGACGTGGACGAAGCCCACGCCCGATTCGCGCGTCACGTCGGTGAAGCGGACGTCCGGCATCTTGGGCGTCGATTGGTCGAGGGGCGGTGGCGCCTCGATCGCCCCGCGCTCGACCACCTCGGCCACGGCAGGCTTCTCGCGCGTGACGTACAGCGCGACGGCCACGATGACGGCCACGATCGCGACGACCGCAAGCGACCATCGGAAGGCGCGCCCGATGATGCGATCGTCCGCAGCGACCCATTCCTCTTCGGGCTCTGGAGGTTTCCCCTCCCGGTCAGAAGCCATGTCGGGCCACCTCCGCGACGGGCCGGCCGATGCCATGGGCCTCGGCTCGACCAAGATCGTAGATCACTACGGCCTCGGCCGCCCTGTTCGCCGCAGGATACTTCAGTCGGGCCTGCGCCACCGCGAAGTCGCTGGCGTTGTCGTCGGGCTTGTAATAGGCGTGCAGCTCCGCATGGCGTTTCTGGTCCTCGGCCGCCCCGAGAACGCCGTAGACCTGCTTCAACCCGTAGTGGGCATTCAGGTTCTCCGGGTCGTAGTTCAGGACCTCCAGGTACCGGTCGCGGGCCCGCTCCATGTACCGGCGGCGCTCGTCGCCGCCTTCCTGCAGTCCGCGCTGGTACAGGGCCCCCGCCAGATCGTTGAGCACGGTGTAGTCCTTCGAGAAATCGAAGCCGCGTCCCTCGGCCTCGGCGAATCCGCCTCGGAGGATATCCTCCAGGTTGGCGATCGCCCGATCGTAGTCGCCGTTGATCGCGGCCACCTGAGCCCCGAGCCACAGCAACGTCCAGGGGTTGGCGGGCGGATCGAGCTCCGCCGCGCGGCGCAGCGCCTCCGGGGCGTCGGTCTGGACCCGGCCCTCCTTGATGTAGACGCGCGCCAGGTTGACCGGGCCGTCGGGGCGGCCCAGCTTCTCGACCTCCTGGAAGGCCTCGGCGGCCTGGCGGAGCTCTCCGAGCTGTCCCTTGCGCAACAGCGCGATCCCGTAGTCGTTCCAGCGCTGCCACAGATCGATCTTCGAGTCGTCGTTCCGAGGAGTCTCGGCGCTGCCCGCGACGGGAAAGGTGACCCGGTCGGTGGCGAGCGTCAGAACGGGAAGATCGTTGAAGTAGCCGGGGTCCCCGACGACGAGACGCATGTACTCGGTGTCGAACTTGCGGTACTGCAGCTTGACGTCGACGGCGATCGAACCGGCCGCGTCCTCGGGTACGTCCAGACGATAGTGCACGACGTCCGCCGCGCCGGGAGGGATCTGGTTGTTGTACAGCGGGATGAAGATGTCCTCGGCGTTGCGGCGGTTGATGCGATCGCCGCGGCGGTCGATCACGAAGGCGTTGACGAAGTGCGACCACGGGTCGACGGAGTTGTCGCCCGGATCCCGCCCGCCGCTGCGCCCGATGATGCGATCGCCGGCCGTGACCGTGACGTCCATCCACACCTCGTTCGAGTCGGAGGTGCCCTGGGTGAACAGGTGACCCATCTTGACGGTGCGGATCACGACGTCCAGCAAGTAGCTCTTGCCGGGCTCGAGCGCCGGCACGTCGGGCCGGATGGGCGCCGTCATCGCACCGTCGATCCTGCCGCCTTCCTTGAGGCCGAAGATGTCCACCCGCATCACGCCCTCGTTGAACTTGCGGTGGGCCTCGATGGCGCCGTTCACGTCGGTCAGCTTGCCGCGCACGAGGTACGGGACCGCGGTGTTGGCCGAGGGGAACTGGTGCCCGAAGGTCTTCTTGACTCCGGAGTCGTCGCGGATCTTGGCGGCGAAGTTCGGCCGGTCGGATACCGCCACCAGCGGCATGTGGCAGCCGTTGCAGTTCGGCTCGGCCTTGGGCGGATAGTAGAAGCTGGCGATACCCTGGCCGGACACCCCGCTCAGCCAGAACGCGTCGTAGTGGTTCTGGCCGCGCAGCCACTTGTAGGCGTTCAGCTCCGGAGGGAGGTGCACCTTGTGGCACGAGCCGCAGAACTCCGTGGTGCGGTGCAGCGGCTTCAAGAACGTCGCCTTGTGGAATTCGGGCTTGGCCTTCACGAGCTGGCGGTTGACCCAGCGCAGGAAGCGATTCTCGCTGAACGCGAACGGGTAGTGCGTCGGCTCGTCGATCGTGTAGTCGGCGTTGCCCCGCGGACTGTTGATGTGGACCACGCCGTGGCACACCGTGCACGTGATCCCCGCCTGGGCCGTCGGGTCGCTGACCAGGTCGAACTCGGGGTCGTCGAACTTGGGATCGTCGAACGCCCCGCTGAAGAACGGCACCGGGTCGTGGCAGCCCGCGCAGAACCGCGAGCCGCGGACGTTGCCGTCACGATCCATCATCGCGCGGCGGGTGTTCTTCACGCTGAAGGTGTACGGCGGGTTGTTGAACGAGCTGAAGCGGTGCACGCCGTGCGCGAAGCCGTCGAAGATGTCGGCGTGGCACTCGCGGCAATACTGGTCGTTGTCGAGCACGCGCGCCGGGATGAAGTTGCCGGTCGAGGTCCGGGCCAGGGACGGGAAGAAGTACTTCTCGCCCGACGCGGGGCCGGCCACGTTCCACGCGCGGGGATCCTGGCCGTGCAGCAGCAGCATCATCGCCGCGAACGCGGCGGCCACTCCCGCCCAGGCGAATCCGACCCTCCATTTGATGCGGCGTCCGGCCAGACGGTGGAGGATGAACAGCCACACCGCCACGAGCGGGGTGACCACGTGGATCCAGTAGGCGGCCGAGCGCGCGAGGGGGTTGTTGATCTCGAGCCTGACCCCGAACAGATCGACCCGCATCAGCACGATCCCGGTGAGCAGCAGCAGGTTGGCCGTGACGAACAGCGCGAGGCCGGCCCGGATCGCACGCCGGTTGTCGCGGCTCCAGGCATTGCGAATGTGCAGGATGCCGAAGACCACGACCGGAGCGATGATGAGCACACCCAGCACCAGATGGAGCATGAACATGTTGAGATAGAACCAGTTCTGGTAGCGCTCCCCGGCGACGGACACGCTGGCGAGATAGACGGAGTTCACCGCCAGGACGGCGAACAGCGCGAACACCACCCCCAGCAACTTCTTGAGTTGCGGACCGACGACCGGGACGTAGCGGCGCTTCCCGGGCTGAGCTTGAGTCTCCATCTCGAGAGCAGTCCTCCGCGGAAGGATCGTGAATCGTCAAGTGTACGAGCGCCGCTCGCACCGAGCAAGCTGCGCCTGGGCTCGCGGCGCGCTTGTGCAGGCAGCTCGACTCGCGCCGATTGCCTCCAGGAAGGACGGACGCCGAAAGGTTTATGAGCCGCTCATAGAATCTACGACCGCGGCGGCGCTCCTTCGCGCGACTCGCGGGCAAATACCGCCGCGCGACGCCCTCGTCGGCGAGCGATCCTCCTGGCCCGGCGCTTGCTCTGTATCGGTTCGCCAACAGAGAACGTCCGTTGAATCCTTTCCTTCGGTCCTTCCATTCCAGGCCTGTTCCCGGTCGGAGCCCTCACGCTCCTGCCGGAACACGCCTGGGCCCCGAGGTGCCTCGCCGCGGGGCCGAGCCGAGCACCGAACATCGAGGTCGTCGAAGCCGTCGACGCGGCCCGTGACGAGTCACCGTGACTCCCCGGTGCGCTCGGGCCGTCGGGGCTCGAGCGTGGGCTATCATTCGAAGCGTGACTCCCGGGCCTTCCCGCCGTCCCCTTCCATCGCGGACAGGACTGTCCGCCCGGGTCGGTCTCGGGGGAGGCGCGGTGCTCCTCCTCGCCACGGTGGTGACGGTGAACGTCGTGGGCGTGTGGCAGATCGCGATCCTGCGCAGAGGAGTCACCGAGGAGCGGCGACACCTCCTGCAGATGGAAGCGGACGCGGCCGCCGGTGTCGTCGATCGCGCCCTGGTGTCGGTCCGTGCGGACCTCGCGTTCGTGGCCGCCTCGGCCGCGCTGCGCGAGCTCGAAGCGCTCCGGCCGGTGCCGCAGGACCTGACCGAGAAGGGAAGCTTGGGAGCCACCGGCCAATCGCTGCTCCTTTTCCTGAGGGGCCATCCCGAGGTCGATCGCGTTCACCTGGAAGCGAAGGACGGGGCGGTCCTGTTCGTCGCCGGGCGCCCCCGCGGCATCGCCGGCCTGTGGGTCCCCGCGGACGACGCGGCCGAATCGCGCTCCAGCGACGCTCGGTCTTCCATCGCGATCGCGGTACCGGTCCGGAGCGCCGCGGGGGGAGCCCCGTTCCATCTTCGTGCGCTCGCCGACATCGACGGACTCGCCTCGTTCTGGGAGGGACCCGGCGATCCCGCCCGGCTGAGCTGCCGGCTCGACGACGCGATGGGAAGAACGCTCGTCGCGCCGGCGATCGAGGCGGACGCGAGCGAAGCCGAGGTCTCGGCCACCATCGGGGCCGACGGCTGGCCCCAGGCGCCGTGGTGGCTGCGGTGCCGCTTCGGCCCGCAGCGCGAGGTCGCGCTGCTCGGCCCGGTCCTGTCGCGCTACCGCACGACCGTCGTGCTGGACCTGGTGATCCTCGGCCTCGCCATCGTCCTGGGGGCGTTCGCGCTCCGCGAAGCCCGGAGGCTCCGGCGCTCGGAGGCGCGGGCGGAGGTCGAGGCCGCGTCGAGGGAGTTCGAGCGTGCTCTGTTCCACGCCGAGCGTCTCAGCACGGTGGGCAGGCTGACGGCCGGCATCGCGCACGAGATCAACAACCCGCTCGAGGGAATGTCGAACTACCTGCGTCTCGCCGAGGACCGGCTCGAGAGCGAGGACACCGCGTCCGCCCGGAAGTACCTGGCGTCGGTGCGCGAGGGCCTCGAGAGGGTGGCCGGCATCGCCCGGGGAGTCCTGGATCACTCGCGTCCGCACGCCGAGTCGCCCGGCCCGGCGCTCGTCAGCGACGTCGTGACCCGGGCCGCGGACTTCGTCCGCAGCCGACCCGAGTTCGCCGGGGTGCGGTTCGATCTCGATCTCCAGGACGGCGAGACCCAGGTCGCGGCGGACCCCGTGGCCCTCGGGCAGGTGTTCCTCAATCTGATGCTCAACGCGTGCGAGGAGCAGCGGGGCGGCGGCGAGGTCCGCGTGGCGACTCGCCGGGAGGCGTCCGACGTCGTCGTGGAGGTGGCCGACCGGGGTCCCGGGATCCGCGAGGATCACAAGGAGCGGCTGTTCCGGCCGTTCACGTCGTCGAAGGGCTCCTCGGGTCTCGGCCTGTTCATCTGCAGCGAAATTCTGAGGCGGCACAGGGGACGGATCGAAGCGCTGGACCGTCCCGGCGGAGGCGCGTTGTTCATCGTGCGCGTGCCCATGGCGGAGCGAGCATGATCGCCGCGCTCGAGGTGAATGCACCGTGAAACGAGAGACCGAGCCGACGAGCCCGACCGAGCGATCCCGCGGACGCGTGCTGATCGTCGAAGACGAGGACTACGTGCGGCGCTCGCTGGCCGACCTGCTCGGCAGCCGGCGCTTCGAGGTCGAGGAGGCGTCGTCGGCCGAGGAGGCCTTGCGCAAGCTCGGCCGGTTGCCCATCGATGCCGTGCTCACGGACCTTCGGATGGATGGAGCCGGAGGGTTGTCCCTCGTGCGCGAGGTGGCGAAGCGTCATCCCGAGGTTCCCTCGATCGTGCTCACGGGACACGGCACGATCGCGTCGGCCGTGGAGTGCGTCCGTGCCGGCGCCGCGGAGTACCTCGTCAAGCCCGCGGACCCCAACGTCCTGGAGCTCGCGCTCGAGCGCGTCCTGTCCGCGCGGGCCCTGCGCCGCGAGGTCGGCTACCTGCGTCGCGGCGCGGACGAGGATCGGGTGGAGGCGATCGGCGTCAGCCCCGCGTGGCGGCGGGTGGTGCAGATGGTCGAAGCCGCGGCGCCGACCGACTCCACCGTGCTGCTCCTGGGGGAATCGGGAACGGGCAAGGAGCTGCTCGCCCGCAACATCCACCGCTCGAGCCGCCGCACGGACCGGGCCTTCGTGCGCGTGAACTGCGCGGCCGTGCCGTTCGACATGTGGGAGAGCGAGTTCTTCGGCCACCGCCGCGGCGCCTTCACCGGTGCCGCAGCGGATCGGGAGGGACGGTTCCTGCTCGCGCATCGCGGGACGCTGTTCATGGACGAGGTCGGGACGATGCCCCTGGCCTCGCAGGCGAAGATCCTGCGCGTGCTGGAGCACGGCGAGTTCGACCGCCTGGGAGACGATCGTCCCACGCGGGTCGACGTGCGGATCGTGGCAGCGACGAACAGCGACCTCGAGAGCGAGGTCGCGGCAGGCCGCTTCCGGCGGGATCTGTTCTATCGCTTGAACGTCGTGCGCATCGACGTCCCCCCGCTGCGCGAGCGCCCGCAGGACATCCCGCCGCTGGTGCTGCGCTTCGTGCACGACCTCTCGGCGCAGCTCGGCCGGGACGTTCCGGAGGTTCCGCAGGAGGTGCTGGACAGCCTCGCGGTCTACGACTGGCCGGGCAACGTGCGCGAGCTGAAGAACGTTCTGGAGCGCGCCCTGATCCTGGATCGCTCCGCGACGCTGGGACCGCTCGAGCTGCACGAAGCCGTCGGCGCCACGGGGTCTCCGTCGGCCACGGGACCGGAGGACGAACTCAACTTGCGGGCCTCGGTGGCGCGCAGGGAGCGCGAGGTGATTCTCGAGGCGCTGCGGCGCTCCGCGGGCGTCCGCAAGGAGGCCGCCCGGCTGCTGGGCATCGATCCTCGCAACTTGCCCTACTACCTGCACAAGCACGCCATCGACGCCGATTGACGGGCGAGCCTCGACCCGCGAAATAGAAAGGCGGCTCCTTTCGAAGCCGCCTTTCGTCGTGTCGCGAGAAACCGTGCCGGGAATCAGAAGCGGAAGTCGGCACCTATCGAGGCCATGTTGACGTTGTCGGTGTCCTCGATGTCGAACATCTCGTACTCCATGCGGAGCGCGAACTTCCCGAAGGTGTAGGCGGCGCCGACGCCGTAGGCGATGTCGTTGCCGTCGTCGCTGGCGCTACCCAGGCCGGTGGCACTGATCTCGGCATCCCACATCGAGTACCCGGCCTTGCCGAACACTTCGAACGCTTTCCCGACCGGGACCACGCCGACCGCGAACAGGTCGAAGGCCGTCGTGGCGAGATCGAAGTCCTGGCCGCCGATGTTGTCGCTCGCCGTTCCCATGTCGCGGTAGTCGCCCTCGACCGCGAAGAACTTCATCACGCGATACCCACCCAGGATCTTGAAGCTCAGATCGCTGGCTTCGAATCCCGGGAGTCCCGCTCCGGTATCGATCTCGGTCGTACCCTGGCCGGCAGCGGCCCCGACGTACGCGCTGGCGAACGCGCCCGTGAACGACAGGCAGGCGACACCCGCCAACGCCAACATTCGAAACAGCGTCTTCTTGCTCATGCGAATCCCCGCGCCCCCGGGTTATGCGACGTTGAATCTCGGTTCCGGAACGGTGCGGGGCAAGTGGAGAATCGAGACGACCGGCATCACCGCCCGCGACTTGGTTACGAAACAGGAATCCATCGTGACGAGTTCGATATCCCATGATGTACAATCGGAAAAAGACCGCGCGGGGTGGGACATGCGCAAGCTCGTACTCGGCATCCTCATCGTGACTTGGTTCTCGATGGCGGGCCCCGGGCTCGCCGCGGATCTGTCCTTCGAGGAACGCGTTCGCGCCCAGGCAGCCATCGAGCGCGTCCGCTACTCGCACCAAGTCGGAGCGAGCCGACCGTTCGAGGTCGCCGTTCCACGCGAGGCCCTCGAGAGGGAGGTCCGCACCTATCTCTTGCAGTCCGCGATCCTGGAGTCGTTCTGGAAAACGCCGGTCACGGCGGAGATGCTGCATCGTGAGATCGACCGCATCGCGTCGCAGACGCGTCTCCCGAGTCGCCTGACCGAGCTCTATGCCGCCCTGGATGGCGACCCCGTGCTGATCCTGGAGTGTCTCGCACGGCCCATCCTGGTCGATCGTCTCACCCACGACTTCTTCGCCGATGAAGAACGCATTCACTCGGATGCGCGCGCTGCGGCGGAGAAGATCCACGAGCACCTGCTCGATGGGACCCTCGATCCCGGTGTCGATCGTCCGGAGCGCATCGTCTGGCGCCTGGAGGATCTCGAACCCGAGGAACGATCGTCGTTCCCTGAGGCTCCGGGTGAGATCGGTCCTGTGAGCGAGACCGGCGACTTCTTTGTGGTCACGGCTCTGTCCCGGTCCGATTCCGGCGAGCCACTCGCCGTCGCCTACACCATCCCCAAGAGAGGCTACGAGGAGTGGTTTGAAGCGGAAGCGCCACGCACGATCGATGGACGGTCGCGACCGTCGCCTCGCCCGACGATGCAATCCCGATCCCCGCAGGGGATAGCGGAACCGACGCCTTGCCTCCCGTCGGGCCGTGCTCTCCCGACTCGTGGGACAACGGAGCGCTACACGACTTTCCCGAGCCACGCGGCGAGCACACCGCCGTCTGGACCGGAAGCGAGATGATCGTGTGGGGAGGAAGAAAGGAGTCTGGGGAGGTTCGAGGTTCGACCCGGACAACGGAGCGATCTACGATCCGGTGAGCGACGCATGGTCGCCGATGTCGAACGATCACGCCCCCGCCGGAACGCTGGTCGGCCAGTTGCTCTGGATCGGCGATTCCATGGTCGCGTGGCGCGGCGACATCGGCGGTCGTTACTGTCCGCCGGCATGCGTCACGCCCGCTCCTGAAGGTTGGCCGAACCTCGCCCTGTCAAAGGACGGTCTGGAGGCGGTCCTTTCCTGGACCTTTGCCGGCGCCTCCGACTACGACGTCGTGCGCGGGACGCTCGCGACGCTGCGCTCGTCGGACGGCGATTTCGCCGTCGCGACCGACGTGTGTTTGTGGAACGACCTGGCCGAAACGACGCTCTCGGATTCCGACACGCCGGTCGTGGGCGACGCCTACTGGTATGTGCTTCGCAGGGGAAACCTGCCAAAGTCGAGGATGGTCCACCGGCGCCCTGGCATGCGCGTCGGCGTGCGATGGGTTCGACGAGTCGTCGTGCCGCAACTATGGATGCGGCAACGGATACTGCGCGCCCGCCGGACTCGAGAACTGCACGAACTGCGACGACTGTAACGGCAAGCAGAACGGCCCGTTGCAGAATCAGTATTGCTGCGGCAACGGTGGAGGAAACAACCCGGTCAGTTGCGACGATCCGCGCTGCACGGGGGGCGGCAGCTTCTGCGGGGATTAGAACTGGACGCTAGCGAGGCAGGCGGTCGAGCAGCGCCTTCTCGTCGGCCGTCAACTCGTTCTCGAGCTCCGGCTCCTGCTCGAGCAACGACTGCACGTCCGCGAGATCTTGCAGCCGTTTCGAGCGGCGGCGGGCTTGGTCGCTCCCGGCACGCAGCTTCTCGTGCAACAGGTCCGCAACCCGGATCACCGGGAGCCCCACTTTTCCGAGCGGAAACTCGATGGCGCGGGAGACCGCGCCGGCCAAGGCCGGGTCGTCGGTGAACTGCACCGGCGTGCCGGCCGGGCCGACCCAGTTGTCGCTGTGCTCATGCTGCCCGGTCTCGCGGAAGCCGGCCGCCCTCAATCGCTCTCGCGGCAGGCTACCGCGCTCGAGCAAGGCGACATCGATGTCGAGCGTCGTGCGCGGCTCCCGCGCGTGGATCTGCAATGCCACTCCGCCAATGACGGCGAAGGGGATGCCGCTCGCGGCCAGCAACTCGGCCAAGAGGAGGAGGTCCGGTTCCTTGGAACGCTCCATTTCCCCTCGCAAGAGGTGCCAGCGACGGTCGAGCGCAAAGGTGGCTCGAAGGGTCTCCTGCACGAAAACTACGATAGCACGAGGCCCGCGGTTCGGGGGGGCCCACCTCGCCGACTCACTTGTCGCTCATCCGATCTGCGTCTATACTCGCGGCCGCGTTCGGAACAGAAACCGAGCGCACGATTCCGCAGCTTGTCGTCAAACCGGCCGAGGCCCCTGTTGTCACAATCGCCCCCCCTTGGCCACCTCACATAAGGAGAACCCGATGCGCAAAGCGACGTTGTTGACCGCGATGATTCTGTTGGCCTCTCTCCCGGCACTCGCGCAGTCGCCGCACTACACCTACGTCGAGGCGGGATGGCTGCAGGTGGATCCGGACGGCAGCAGCAGCGAGGACGGCTGGTTCGCCGGAGGGTCGGTCGGAGTGGCCAGCTTCCAGTTCTTCGCCGAGTATGGCGACCTCGGCGATGCCGAGGTGTGGCAGGCCGGCGGCGGATGGCACGGCATTCTCGGGGAAAGAGCCGACCTCGTGGCCGAAGCCGCGTTCATCGATCTTGACAGCGAGGACGGGTTCAAGGTCACGGGCGGAGTGCGGTGGATGATCACACAACGCCTCGAGGTCAACGGCTTCGTGAACTACCTGGACGTCGGCTCCGACGACGACACGTCCATCGAAGTCAACGGGATCTGGAACCTCGCGAAGCGCTTCGCGGTCGGCGCGGGCTACGAAGCCGGCGACGAGCTCAACTGGATCCGGGCCTTCGTGCGCTTCAATCTGGGCTCGAAGTAACGCGATCAGGAGAGCGGATCGGCGGGAGCTTGCACAAACACGCGTACCGCGTCACTCGAAGTGCTTCAGCTCCCGCCACACCGCGTCGATCTCGACCTCCGGCCTGACGCGGCGCACGACCCAGATCGGCATCTCGTCGCGCCAGCGCATGCAGTAGTCGCAGTCGTGGACCGCGGCCAGCTCGACGTGCTCGAACAGCTCGCCCAGATGCCGTTCATCGTCGCCGATCACGATCGCCGCCTCGAACGGCTCGCGCGGCGGCCCCCACAGGTAGTAGTTGTTGTGGGTCGAGTAGACGGGCGGCAGTTCTCCGCGGCCGTATAGCTCCAGCGCCCCGGCCTGACCGTAGCTCGGAGCGAAGATCACCGCGCGCCCTTCCTCGCGCTCCTCAGGCGTCAGGCGCGTCACCGCGACCTGCCGCACGTCCTCGGCGAGCCGCTCCCACCCGAAGCGATCGGCGAACCACTGCGGCAGCTCGGCGGTCTTGCCCGCGCCCTGCTCGATCTGCGGAACGACGCCGAGCGCGGCGACGTAGCGTGCCAGCCGCTCCGGCGGCAGCACCGGCATTCCCACGGGCGCGAGCGCGACGGCCCACGCCGCGAGCCACACCGCAAGCGCGAAGCGCGCTCCGCGTACGACGGCTGCCGGGAGCGCGGCGCGGGTCGGCGCGCTCGGTCTCAGCCACCCGTCCCACATCGCGCCGCCCGCCGCGAACAGGACCGGATAGATGCCGATGATGCGATCCGGCCGGCTCTTCTGCGCGACAAGGACCAAAGCCAGGAGCGCCGCGAACGTCCATCCTATGTGGCGGAAGCGGGCGCCGCGCGACGTTCCCAGAAGGAACACCGCTCCCGCGATCCACACCGGAAGCGTGCCCGGGTTCAGGAACAGCACCTGCTGCAGGAAGACCTCGTGCGGCGGCGTGCGCACGTTCTTGTACAGGTCCGCGTTGCGGTAGAACTCCAGCGTCGGCCAGCCGTGCTCGACCTGCCACAGGAGATTGGGCAGGAAGATCAGCGCGGCGATACCCGCGCCGATCCACGGCCAGCGCGATCCGAGCCGGCGGCGCTCGCGCGTCAGCAGGACTCCGACCGCCAGACCCGACGCCAGGAGGACCATGGTGTGCTTGTTCTCGAGGCCCACGCCCGCCGCGACCCCGAACGCCAGCCACAGCCGCGGCTCGTCGCGCAGGGCCATCTCGACGAGGATGAAGCAGCACACCGTCCACAGCAGGACCTCGAACGCGTTCATCGAGAAGAACCCGAACATGACCTGCACGCCCGGGGCGCTCAGCAGCGCGCCCGCGGCGATCCCTTGGCCGAGCGCTCCCGCGCCGAACCTGCGTGCCATGAGTCCCGTCAACAGCACGGTCAGCGCGCCGGCCAGCGCGGCCGGCACGCGCAACGCGAGAGCGACGGAATCCCCGCTCACGAGGAGGCTCGCGCGAAGCACGAGCGGCGCCAGCGGCGGGTGGTCGACGTAGCCGAAATCCAGGCGCGACGAGCACGCCAGATAGTAGAGCTCGTCGATGAACAGCCCGTAGGCGCCCGTGAGCCCGGGGAGCAGCAGCACGAAGAAGGCCGACGCGGCCAGGGCCGCGACCACCACGTTCTCGCCGGCTCCTCGACGTTCTTCCATCGATGCTGCAACCGAATCCGGAGCGTCCGGAAGCGAGCTTCCTCGATTCACTCGAGACGGGTCTTCACGATCTCTCCCTTGCGATTCCAGCTCACGTGCAGATCGGGATCGTCGCCGGCGTGGAACACGAACAGGTTCTTGCTGGGCACGCGCGACAGGACGACCTCGATCTGGGTCGTGCGATCGGCGCGGATGATCTCGCTGATCCCGCGCCGGGTCGCCGCCACCCTGAAGGGGTCGGGCTGGTAGGCGAACAGCTCGGAGTCCGATCCCGAGTCGATCTCGATGAAGTGCGGCGCTTGCGGGTCCAGCTTCGCGGGATTGACGAACACCGTGAAGTGATTCGGTTGGACCTCGTTCTTGTGGATGTGGACGACCGCAGACGATGCCCGGTCGCGGCCCCGGACCACCATCCCCAGCTTGAAGACGTAGTCGTGGATGGGGCCGCCCTGGTCGTCACGGAAGCGGAAATCGAACTGGGCGAAGCCCGGCTTTCGCCGGCGGGTCCTGGCGGTTTCCCGGGCGAGAAGGTCTCGGACGCGGACGTAGTCCGCGGCGGTCTCGACTCTCAGGCACTCGAGGATCCACCTGAGACTCGCGTGATTCGACGGCGTCGAGCCCGCCCGGATGCTGCCCATGATCCCGTGGCCGGGACCGGAATGGGTGTACTTCGCGAGCGCTCCGAACGGGACGTCTTCGATCGAGCCGATGCGACGCAGCTTGCTCGTTGCCGCCGACAGCTCGAACCTGCTGAAGTTGAGGTTCCCGGCGGGCACGCGAACGACCCCGTCGGACCCGTGCTCGTAGCCCGCGGGGAAGATCCTGGACTTGAACGGGTCGCGGCCGACCCGGTCTCCGATCAAGTTGAAGGGCCGGATGCCCTTCTTGCTCCAGTGCGACGGGTCGAGCCATGCGTCGTGGATCTCCCACGAGAACGAGCTTCCGAGCTCGAGCGCGGTGAGCACCTGCCTGCCGGGATCGCCGCGGTAGGCCGCCTGAGCCAGCATCGATCGACCGTGATGCGCCAACCGCGAGCCGAAGTGCGGCGCGGCCAGGAAGATCACGTTTCGCAGCGGCCGGCCGGCGGCGTAGCGGTCCTTGTAGTGGTGGACGATCCACTGCTTGGCCACGAGCGCGCCGGTGCTGTGCGTGACGATGTGAAACGGCTCCGTCCACTTCGACCCCAGGTTCGCGTCCAGCGCCCGGTGCAGCGCCTTGGCGATGTCGCGGATCTCCACCACGTTCTCGAGCGAGACGTAGCGTCCGAGATGGACGTCCCTGAGATCGAATCCGTGATCGGCGAGCCGCGCGTGCAGAGCCCCGTAGGTCGTGGTTTCCTGAACCGACCATCCATGGATCAAGAACACCCTGTGCTTCATGTGACGAGAGCCTCGCACATTTTCGGGAAAACCCGGCCCCCCTTTTTGTTGACAAGGTGCGGACAGTCACGTAGTCTCGGCGGGTCTTCGTGCGGAAACGCCTCACCGAGAGTGTCCCGCCTTGGATGTTGTCCTGATCCGACCCGACCCCGGGAACGAGCGCTTCGGCCTCGGACCGTTCTTTCGCGTCGAGCCTCTCGGCCTGGAGTACGTCGCGGCGGCCCTTCGTAGCCGCGGAGCGCGGCCCGTCGTCGTGGACGGGCGTTACGCGAGCACCGGCCGCTCCCGGCTGTGGGGACGTCGCCCCGGCATCGTGGGCGTTTCGTGCATGCACGCGCTCGAGTACGACCGGGCCGTCGAAGTCGCGCGCGAGGTTCGGCGCCGGGCTCCGGGTGCTTTCATTCTGATCGGTGGGCATGCCGCGGCGGCCTACCCCGAGCCGCTCCAGGTACCGGAGGTCGACGCCGTGTGCCTCGGTGACGGGGAGTTCGTCGCACCCCTTCTCATGGAGGCCGTCGCCGGGAAGAGACCGCTCGAGACCGTGCCAGCGCTGCGCCTTCGCACCCCGGACGGCTGGGTCGACACTCCGCGATTCGCCGAGCCGCCGCTGCTCGACGACGTGCCGCTCCCCGCGCGCGACCTCGTTCAGTCCTACCGCCGCAGGTACCACTGCTTGCTGTTCAAACCCGTGTGGCTCGTCGAGACCACTCGCGGCTGTCCCTTCCGGTGCAGCTTCTGCTCGGTGTGGCCGCTTCACGACCGATCCTTCAGAGAGCGTTCCATCGATGCGGTGGTCGAGGATCTGGAATCGGTCGGCGGCCACGTGTTCATCACCGACGACCTGTTCTGGCACCACCCCGAGCGGAGCCTCGCTCTCGCCCGGGCCCTGCGGGCACGGGGCGTGCGGAAGCGCTGGCTCCTCGTCCAGACCCGCACCGACCTCGCGGCCCGTCACCCGGAGCTGCTCGAGGCCTGGCGGTCGATCGCGCAGGACTTCGACATCTTCTTTGGATTCGAGTCCCCCTCGGATGCCGGGCTGGATCGACTGTCCAAGGACGCCACCCTGACCCAGAGCGTCGAAGCCGCGCGCCTCGCCCGATCGATGGGCTACGGCGTGACCGGCAACTTCGTGGTGGATCCGGATTGGGACGAGGCCGACTTCGAGGCGCTGTGGGATTTCGTGGCCACGCATCGCCTCGAGCGCGCGGGCTACACGATCTTGACGCCGCTTCCCGGGACGCAGTTGTACGACCTGAGGATCGAGGCTCTCCGCAGTCAACCGTGGTTCAAGTTCGACATGCACCACGCCCTGTGGGAGCCGCGGCTCGGTCCGGAGCGGTTCTTCGGTCTGTACGCCGAGACCTGGCGCCGCTCGATCCTCAACCTGGAGGGACACAAGCGATGGCGGGATTGGGCCGCGCAGATCCGTGCGCGGCAGCTCCTCTACCTGACGCGGGTTCTGGCCCGAACCCAGAGAATGATGCGCGCGAGCGCGTACCTCTCGGAGCATGGCTCCGGCGCACGCATGGTATGATCGCGTGCGCTATGGACGTGATGGCGCTCAGACAGGAACTGAAGGCCCTCGTGGTCAAGCGGCTGCGGCTTCGAGAAACGGACCCGGCCTCGATCAACGATGACGACCCGCTGCTGAAGGGGCCCCTGGGACTCGATTCCATCGACGTCCTCGAGCTGGCGCTCGCGGTCGAGCAGACCTACGGGATCGAGATCAAGGACGAAGAGCTGGATCGGGGCGCGTTCCACAGCATCGCCGCGCTCGCCGAGCTGGTGCGAAGAGGCGGCGCGTCGCCGGAGGTCGGTGGCCGCTCCGGCGCATGAGCCCGCCATCCTCGCTGTTCGAGAGCTTCGAGCGGCTCGCCCGACAGGGGCCGGGCAGGCCGGCGCTGTACGAGTGCTCCGGAGCGCTCCGCTCGAGCCGGAGAGCGCTGCTGAGTCAGGCACAGATCGCGGCGCGCTCCCTGCGCGACAGCGGGCTGAGGCGCGGTGATCCGGTACTGATCCACGCGTCCGGGACCTCGCTCGTGGTGTCCGTGCTGGCGGTATGGGCTCGCGACGGCGTGGCCTTGCTCGCCGACCCCCAGCTCACCGGCTGCGAGCTTCGGGTGATCGAGAAGGCCTTCGGGCCGCGCTTCGTCGTCACGTCCGCGAGCGACGGTGGTCTGGCGGTGGAAGCGCGCGAGATCCCTCGTGGTGCGTCACACCAGCCGTTCCCGGCTGGAACCGCCGTCATCAAGCTCACCTCGGGCAGCACGGGTCGACCGCGCGGCATCGCGGTGACCGCCTCCCAGCTCCTGGCCGACGCCCAGCACATCATCGATGGGATGGGGATCGCTCCCGACGACGTGAACGTCGCCGCCATTCCGATGTCGCATTCCTATGGCCTGTCGAGCCTGCTGCTCCTGCTCCTCACGCAGGGATCGCCGCTGTTGCTCGTGCCCTTGCCGTTGCCGGACCTCCTGGTCGAGGCGCTGTCCATTGACCAGCCGGCGGTGTTCCCCGGCGTGCCGTACCTGTTCGATCTGCTCGCCCGGCCCGATGCCCCGGCCTTCGAGCGGCGCGGGCTGCGTCTGTGCGTTTCCGCGGGGGCACCGCTTCGCGCGAACACCGCTGCCGCGTTTCGGGACCGGTACGGCTTGTCGGTTCGATCGTTCTACGGCACGTCGGAGACCGGGGGACTCGCATTCGACGCGTCTCCCGATGGGGACGCCGCGATCGCCGCAGAGGGGTGCGTGGGGACGGCGCTGCCCGGAGTGGAGCTGTCGGTCGTGGGGGAAGAGGGGCGGGTGGTGGCGCGCGGCGCGAACGTCGCCTCTGGCTACATCGGCCCTCGAGGCGAGATGAGCGACGGCGAGTTTCGCGACCCGCGCGAATTCCTGACAGGCGACACGGGAAGGCTCGATGCCGAGGGTCGTCTGCACCTCACCGGCAGGCTGGGAGCGCGCGCGAACGTGTCCGGCCGCAAGGTCGATCCGCGGGAAGTCGAACTGGCTCTCGGTGATCTCGACGGCGTGCGCGACGCCGTGGTGGGCAGCACGGCCGATGACAGGCGAGGAGAATCGCTCGTGGCCTACCTGGTTGCCGAGCCCCGTGTGACCCGGGCCGAGGTGCTCTCCCACCTGCGTTCGAGCCTGGCTTCGTGGAAGCTCCCCCGGGACGTCGTGTTCCTGAATGCCCTGCCGCGCAACGCGCGAGGCAAACCGGACATGCGAGCGCTCTCGGCCGCTGCCGCTAGGCGGACGCGCGAAGCGGACTCGTGATCACTGCCTTCCGCGCTCCGGAGCGTCTGGGTGGCCGCGGCGGAAGATCGAGGTAGGATCGCCGAAATGGGTTTCTACACCGAGCCCGAGCGCCAGACGGTCGTAAACAGGCTCTTCGACGACACCGCGCGGCATTACGACCGCGTCACGGGGTGGATGAGCTTCGGGACCGGGGCGCGGTACCGGCGCGACGTGCTCCGGCGGAGCGGAGTGGGCGCCGGATCGCGCGTGCTTGACGTGGCGTGCGGCACGGGGCAGGTCGCCGCCGCGGCGCTCCGCCTCGTGGGGCCCGATGGGGTGGTCGTCGGCGTCGATCCCAGCCGGGGCATGCGCCGCGTAGCCGAAGCCCGCGCATTCGGGCCCTGGAGGGCGCCGCCGAGCAACTGCCCGTCCCCGACGGCGCGTTCGACACCGTCGTCATGGGATACGCCCTAAGGCACGTCGCGGACCTGATCGGGGCGTTACGCGAGATGCGCCGGGTGCTCCGCCCCGGCGGCACGATGCTGATCCTCGAGATCACGCCGCCGGAGGGGCGCGTCACCCGGGCGCTGCTGCGGCTGTACCTGAAGAGCATCGTTCCGCCCACGACGCTCCTGCTCACCGTCGACCTGCGCGCGATGGAGCTGATGCGGTACTACTGGGAGTCCATCGAGCGAAGCGTCGGCCCGCCCGCGATCCTCGACGCGATGAGGCGGGCCGGGCTCGACGATCCTCAGCGACACCGGACGCTCGGTGTCTTCAGCGAGTACACCGCGATCAACCCCCCGCCCGACGCCCCTCGACCGCCGCGATGACGCACCCGGCCCTTCCGGTACCCCGCGACTTGTACCATGAAGGTGCAACCTGTTTGAGAGCTTCAGGGCTTCCCCGACGTTGGTCTAGGTTGAGGGAACGCCTCGATGAAAACGCCTTCCGCGCGGGAACTCTATCTCCGGCATCGGTCGACGATCTACCGCTTCCTGCGCAACGCGACGGGAGACGCAACGCTCGCCGAGGACCTGACCCAGGACACTTTCGTGAGGGTGCTGCGAGGGCTCGAGACGTACGAGGCGCGAGACCGGGACCTTGCCTGGCTGTTCCGAATCGCCCGCCGGCTCCTGCTGGACCATCGCCGTAGTGTCCACCGGCAGCCTCCGATGATCTCCAGTGTCGACACGGAAGCGAACCCGCCGAACCCCGGCCCACTCATGGTGGCGACTCTCGCGGAAGCGCTCCAGCAGCTCGAGGAGTCGGAGCGCGAGGCTTTCCTGCTGCGAGAGCAGGAGGGTTGGGTTACGCGGAGATCGCCGCGGTCGCGGGCTGCACGCCCGACGCGGTGCGGAATCGGATCTACCGTGCCCGGTCCGCTCTCCGCCGGCTCCTGGCCCCCACGCTGACATCGGCCCGCAAGGGCTTCAAGACGGAGCAGGCCCATGAATGACCACCTGATGGAAACCCTCTCGGCTTTCACCGACGGGGAGCCCGTCAATCCGGAGAGTCTCGCGAAGGCCCTCGCCGATGAGGACGCTCGCGACGCCTTGCTCGATTTTGCGCTGATCCGGGCCATGGCCGCCGACGATGCGGCGCAGCCCGAGGACGCTCACAGCAGCGAGCGCTGGCCGCAGAGCCCGGCAAGGCGATTCCACGCGGGACGTCGTGTCGCGGCGGCCGCGGCCGCCGTGCTCCTGGTCGGCCTGGGGTTGAGCATTGGCGTGTGGCTGGAGGGTCGGGACGCCGTGTCTCGACACGGGCCGGCCGCGCTGCCGGCCGCCACAAGGGAAGTGAGGTTCACGGAGGGCGTGGACTGGTTCCGCAAGAGTTGAGCCGGAATGGAAAGGGAGGTTGCGATGACGTGTCAACACCGCCGTTGCTTTCTGGGTGTCCTCGTCTTGGGAGTCGTGCTCACGACGGGCTTGGCGTCGGTGCAAGGCGAGGCGCCGAAGATCCCCGATGAAATCCTGCTGTCGATCCTGGCCTATTCCACCGAGGCGAACGGCGCGACGGCGAGCGTCGGCTCGGCAAGCGGCGGAACGGGCGTCTATCTGCTCGCCGGGGGATTCGACGCGGGGGGTAACCCGGAGAGGTCGCTGTGCGTGAGCGCCGTAGGAGCGGGCAGTCCCGATGAGGACGCGCTCGCCCGCAGCGTCCATGGTTGGAGGGCCAGGTTCGAGGTACTCGCCGCAACCATGGAGCAGATCACCCTCCGCGTCGACTGGTCGCGAGAGACCGCTGCCCGTGCCGGCTCTCGCCAGGTCGCGGCGGGGGACGTCCGAACGATCACGATCAAAGAAGGTCAGAGCCATACGATCGATTTCCTGAAGGCGCCCGAGGGTTCCACCGAGTGCGGCACGAGTCTTCGGGTCGACCTGTCGGCCTTGATCGCGGAAGACGAGCGGTTCGCCGACAAGCGCTTGGCCTACGACCTCTGGCTGGTGGACGAAGCGCCCGGGCAGCCGAAGGTGACGAAGTACTTCGCGGCGACAGCTCGGCCCGGCGAGAGGGTCGATTTCTCCTTTCCCTCGCTGCGCTGGCCGGTTCCGGATGCGCGCCTCAGCGACGGACAGGCCGTCGAGGTTGCGGCGAACGTCAACGGCTCGCTGCGCGGGCGGCTTCGTCCAGACGGCTCGATGGATCTCTATCTCGAGGCGAACCGCGATCTGGGGCTGGCGCCGGTTGGTGCCACGGCGTCCGGAGGTGTCGGTGATGGTGGCCGGAAGGCGCTGCGCCTCGAGTCGGGGGATGTTCTGAACCTCGTTCTGCCGGAGCCGCAAGGCACCCATGTGATGGGAGTGAACCGCCGCTGGAGCTCCGTGTATGGCACTCGCCGAATGACCTCCTACAAGCAGGACACGACCGGGCTGCCCGGCGGGATCGAACTCACCGGTGAATCCATCGCGGTGCACCTCGACCGGTTCCTGGCCGGGCACACCCTGTCGCTCCGGCTCGCGGCGAGGGAGATCACGGATTGAGTCGGATGGCGTTTTAGGGACTTCTGGGCCCGCCCGGCCTCGGTTTCGACATGTCTTGTCCATTATCAACAAGGCGCCGCTCCTCAACGACCGTCTAGACTGCCCGCAAGGGCTTCGCGCCGAGAGGTGCAGGACGCCCAGCAGAGCCCCCGGGTTGGCTCTCGGGGCACCGGCGGAGGCAAGGCGTGGCATCAGCGTGAGTTGAGTACCGTAATCGCAGATAGAACGATGGAACGATGACCCCCGTGATCACTTGTTGTTCTGTGGTACTGGCGGCCGCCGTCGCGACGGGCTCCGGCGACGCGTATTCCGATGAGGAGATCTCAGCGAAGCTCGTGGCCCTCAGACCGAAGGACTCGGACGTTCAGTTCTCCGTTCCACCGGGCTGGAGTCCGAACCTAGCGCTTCGCGCCCCGGTTCACGTCGTTACACCTTCAGGGCAGGCTGACTCTCCGCATGCCATGGTCGACGGCGAGGCCAGTACGACATGGACATGTCGGGCCCCCGAGGGACGCGCGACCTTCACGCTCGATCTCGGGGTGTCTCGTCGGTTCGACCGCCTTGTGGTTTTCAACCGTCAGACCGATCAGCGCGGTACTGGGGGCGGCAACAACGCTTTGAAGCGATTCACGCTCTACGTGGCCCAGGACGATTCCGTTGAGCAGTACTAGAGGATCGGCGAGTACTCGCTGGAGGGTCCCGCGGCCGTGTGTTTCAAGCGGAAGAGCGGTGGACAGGTCTGTGCGTTCATCGATCGCAAGGAGCCGAACGTCGTCGAGCTGCAGGTCGGCGAGGCGCGTTATGTCAAGTTCGAGGTCGAGGAAGCGTTCTGGGGTGAGGCTGCGCAGGAGTCCTGGAGAAGCTCCGTGGCGATTTCCGAGGTCATGATCTTCGACTCTCATGACATCGCAAAAACCGAAGCCGCCGATACAGCGACTCGAGTCACGTGGGAACAGGTACGCACGGTGTTGTCCGAGGCGATGTGTGCGGAAATCGACTCTTCGGATGGCGACATCTTTGTGACCGTGATATCCAACGACCGGCATCGGTGTGGCGCAACGGGAGAATCGCCGTTGAGCCGCGCGATCGACCGCATCCTTCGCGACGCGGGTCTGGCACTCGAGCCTTTGGGCATCGATCCGCCCTTCAACGACGATGCAACCACGGTTCCCGAAGCAAGCCGAGGCGTGCAGGCCTACTATCTCTCCTCGGATGAGTTCCTGCGTCCCATCCTGCTCCGTCTGCCACCTGAACTGGCCAAGGAGAACCTGGCATGTGCCGACTGCGCTCGTCCTGCCTCAGGGCCGGTACGACGCGTCTCCTGGACGGAGTTCTACCCTTATCTGGCGGCGCACGTGTGGCCCGATCCGGTCGTCACCCCTCGAGGACCCGATGGAGAGCCGGCGGGTGAGCCTCGGTACTCGTTTCACATGTGCGCCGGCCTGAACGGTCTCGGGGAGATGGAACGCCCCGATCATCTGTTGGCACGTGCCGGCTTTCTTGCGGTGATGGAGAGCCCGACGTTGAAGGAGCGGGCCTCGATCGTCTTTCGGGAGATTCGACACGAGGAGGCCTTCGAGCGGCTCATCGACGACGCGGCAAGGACCGCGTATCTCCGAGAGCGTGTGGCAGAGGCTCTGGACGGGGATGCTGTCGTGAAGAACGCCGCCTGCGAGACCCTCCAACGCCGCCGAAACGACTTGGGGCTCGATGTCGAGGAATGCACGTTCTGGGACGTCTCGAGCGCAGGTTGATACATCGGCATCTTCCCACCGGTACTCGGCACGCGCGTTGTTGATCTCGGAGTGTCCGCGATGCGCTTGTCTCTGGGCTCCGATGGTCGCGGGGAGGCGCCCGGCACTGAGGTGTCAGGCCAGGGTGGACGCCGAGCAACTGACAGGCCGTAGCCTGCGGGACCTTGGTGGAGCACTCGGTGAGGGCGTGTGACGGGGGGCTCGGACTACTGCTTCGGTGCGTTGCTGCCCGTGGCCGCCTGTGCGCTGACCCTCAGGACGTAGGTCGTGCCGGAGAAGTCGAGGCGCGTCGCCTCGACCTCGCGGCCGGCCTCGGAAAGCTGCGTGCGGAATGCGCGCCGGGCCGCCAGCAGCCCGCCGTCCTCGCCGAAGCTCGAAACCTCGAAGACGCCGTGGACGCGTTGGAGACGGTCGCCGCTCGCCGGGAGCACGACGGCCTCGATCGAGAACGAAGGCAGCCTACTCTCCCGCCCCTGCGCATCGATCTCGATCCCTTCTCTTTGAGTGATGCCGTCCGGGTAGAGGCGGATCTTGCGTTGCATGCCGATCGTGGCGGGCTCACCGCTGCGGACGACCAACCGCGGCCGCCCGACGGTCTCCTCCCGGCCGTCGGCGGTGAGCCTGTCGATGGCGAACCTCAGCTCGACGTTGCCGCCGTCGGCGCGCGGGGCGTCAGGGGGCGGCGCGCCTGCGCACCGGATGGTGACGGTGTGGCCGGGCGCCGTCTGAGTGACCGTCAGATCAGCCATGCGGGCGACCGATTCGATGGCCTGTCGAGCCGTGACGTTCTCCATCGTGATGCTCACCCGGCCCGTGACGCAGGGGTCCATTTCCATACCGACGCCAGCGCCTCCCAAGAGCGCCTGCAGCACCAACTCGATCGGTGTGTCCTTGAAACTGAGCGTCACCGGCACGTCGAGACGTTCGTCGAGGGTCAGCTCGACGGTTCCGCCCCAGGCCGCCGGCACCACGGCCAGCCCGGCGAGAAGCAGACATAACGAGCTCTTCATCGGTTCACCTCCCGTCCTCGGTCCTCGGTTTCCTTGCGGTAGGTGATCTCCAGCCGAAGCGCTGGTCGATCAGGCCGATCCGTCACCGCGACGCGCAGCACCATGCGGGACTCATGGGCCGGCGGCACCAGGTCTCGCTGTTCGGGCGAGAGCAGGAACGCCCCCAGCAAAACCGAGGCGGCGAGTGCGGCCAGCACGGCCCAACGCGGGGCGGCGCGTGCCGCTGGCGCGGCGTTCCGCAGGGCGGTGCCGATGCGCTCCGTCTCGGCCGGGGTGAGTGCCTCGGCGAGCAGGAAGCGCTCCCGAGCCCCGGCGAGGTCTCCCGTCCCGTCATTCGGCGACGACGGCCGGAGAATGCCCATCTCGCTCCTCCTCCTCTTCTTCGTCTTCTTCGCGTTCTTCTTCTTGACGTCCTTCCCGCGCAGAGGACAGCCGCTCGCGCAGCATGCGACCCGCCTTGTGTAGTGCACGGCGCACGGCGCCCGGCCGGCAGCCCGCAAGCCTCGACGTCTGCTCGACCGACAGCCCCAGTCCGATGCGCAGCACGAACACCTCGCGAGGGCGCGGGGGCAGCGTGCGAAGCTGGACCAGCAGCGCCGCATGGCGCTCGGCGGCGAGCAGCGCGTCCTCGGGGCTGGTGGTCCCCCGGGAAAACGGAACCCCCGCGCGCCGGGCGCCGGCCCGCGCCAGCTTGCGCCTGCCATCGAGCGCGCGATTGCGCGCAACCCGGTAGAGCCACGTGGTCAGCTGGCCGCCGCCTGCGCGCAGGCGTGGAGGTGTCTCGAGCAGTGCCACGAAGACGTCTTGCACGATGTCCACCGCCTCTTCTCGCCGGCCGGCGAGTCCGAGCGCCACGCGAAAGACGAAGTCGCGGTGGCGCGCAAAGAGCGTCGCCAGCGCCGCGCGCTCGCCGGCAGCGAGCCTGTGGACCAGCGACTCGTCGGTCTCCACGCTCGGTTCCCCTTCTGCCTCGCCGATGAAACGTCCGGGGAGGCGCCGCGTTACCTCGAGGGGACCTCACCTCGGCAAGAGGGCCGATGTTGCCCAGGACCGAGCACGTCAGCCGGGAGGACCACACAGCGCGATGGAGAACAGTCCGCCGCCCCACGACCAGGCTGGGGCCACCACGGCTTCCTCGGAGGAGCGACGCGAGGCGTCGAGGGCCGACAGGGCGAGGTTGAAGCCGGCCGCGGCCGCCAACGTGCCGAACACGCGAGACGCTCGTACGGCTTCCGCCTTGGGGAACACGGAAACGACGGCGCGCCCCTCGGCCTCCTCGGCCGGCGGGGATCCACAGGCGTGGAGGAAGACCTTCCCGACTCCGGAGCCGTCCCCGGTGCGTTCCACGGCGCGACGCATGACTCCGGCCATGCGGATCGCGTCCGTGCTCCATTCGGTCGGACGGCACCGCGGGTCGGAGGCCGAGGCGTGGCCGGCGACCTCGGCGTAGACCCGGGCGCCGCGCGCCCGCGCGCAGTCCAGCGACTCCAGCACGAGAGCGACGCAACCTTCTCCCAGGAATCCCGGCGCGCCGAGAGCGGCCAGGACCTGCACGATCGGTTCGGGGAGCAGCTCCACGCCGCCGCAGTACGCGAGCGTGACGCGGTCGTCACGGATGGAGCTTGCGGCCGCGGCCACGGCGGCGGCCGCCGAGGCGTCGCCGCACGTGAACGTGCAGCTATGGCCGCGCGCGTCCAGCTCGACCGCGCTGTGCCCGGCCGGCGCATTGGCCACGGACTCCGAGAACAGGAACGGGTTGGCCATCGCCGCACCGTCGCGGCTCAGCCCTTCCAGGTACTCCCAGGTTTCGCCGAGGCAGCCGAAGCCGGTGCCGAGGAAGGTGCCGCGTCGCTCGGGAGGGTGCGGGTCGGCGCCGGACTCGGGCGAATCGAGACCGGCATCGGAGCGCGCCAGCAGGCATGCGATGGTCCAGATCTGCGACAGCTCCCCCATCCGCCGGAGCTTCCGTGCCGGAAGATACGACTCCCGGTCGAAGGGAGCGACGCGGGCCACGCGCATGTCGCGCCGCCGGCCGCGCAGGGTGGGGACCGACTCGATTCCACCCAGCGGTCTGTCCTGACGCACGGCGGCGACGAGCGCTTCGGTGCCGACACCCGAGGGACCGATGCAGCCGATCCCGGTGATCACCGCGCGGCTCACGGGACCCTCGCGAAGACCAGGGAGCAGTTCGCGCCGCCGAAGCCGAAGCTGTTCGACATCCCGTAATCGCAGGCCAGGGGGCGCGGCTCGTGCGCGACGACGTCGAGGGCCGTCATCTCGCCGTCGCACGACTCCCATCCCAGCGTCGGGGGCGCCGTCTGGTGGACGAGGCTGAGCACGAGCACGACCGCTTCGAGCCCGCCGGAGCCTCCCAGGAGGTGCCCGACCATCGATTTGGTCGAGGTGATGGGAATGCGCCCGAGGCCCTCCGCCCCGAACATCTCCAGCAGCGCCCTCGCCTCCGAGACATCGTTGAGCGCGGTCCCGGTGCCGTGGGCGTTGACGTGTCCGATGCGATCCGCGGAGACGCCCGATCGCGCGAGCGCCTCGGCCATGGCCGCCGCGGCGCCGCGGCCGTCGGGGTGCGGCGCGGTCATGTGATGCGCGTCACAGCTCGCGCCGTAATCGAGGAACTCGGCCACAGGCTTCGCACCGCGCGCGGCGGCGTGGTCCCAGCGCTCCAGCACCATCACCCCGGCTCCCTCGCCCAGCGACAGCCCCTGGCGCGCGGCGTCGAACGGACGGCACGCGCGTCGGTCGAGCAGCCGCAGCGCGCCGAAGCCCGCGTAGGTCATGAGGCACAGCGCATCGCCTCCGCCCGCGACCATCCCGGGGGCCTCGCCGGAGCGGATCAGATCGGCGGCGTGGGCGATCGACAGTGCGGACGACGCGCAGGCGGTCATGTTGGACAGTCGCGGTCCCGCGGCACCCAGCATGTCCGCCACCGCGTCCGCGGGAACGGAGGACGGCAGGCGGAGCACGCCGGACAGCGGCCGGCGCTCGAAGCCCCGGGCCAAGCCCTCGCGACACCAACGCTCGGCCTCCAGCATCCCGGCGGTCGACGACCCCATCGACACGCCGAACCGCGCGAGCGCCGAATCGCCCGCCGGAGGGGTCAGGCCGGCCTGCGCCACCGCTTCACCCGCCGCCGTCATGCAGAACAGGTCGGTGCGCGAAGCCCGCCGCGCCTTTCCACGGCGCGCGCGTGCGCCGTCATGCAGCTGCGCCGCGAGGTCGGTCTTGCAGCCGGAGGGATCGAACAGATCGAGCGTCGCGAACCCGCTGCGCCCCTCGAGGGCATGGGCCCAGAACTCGTCTTGATCGCGACCGAGCGCGCACACGATCCCGACACCGGTGACCGCGATGCGCAGCCGCTCGCTCACCGCGGTGCCTCGCTCTCGAGCACGCGCATCAGCGGGACCCGAGGGAAGAGGTTCAACGAACGTTGGAGCCGCACCGCGAGGTAGAAGCACGCCAGTCGCGTCCGGATGGCCGGCGGCGGATCGAACATGCCGGCCATCAGGCTGATGACCGCCTCCTTGATGCGAAACCTCGCGGAGGGTTGCAGGAACAGGTCCATGAAGCCGGGCGAGTAGAATTGGGTCACGAGCTGCGAGTAAGTCCGCACGTGGCGCCGGACGCGGCGCTCGTAGCTCGCGAAGGCGTGCGGAGCGAGGCTCTCGCCGGAACCATCATCTCTCTGCAGCGCGTCGACGAGCATGTCGGCCGCGACCTCGGCCGACGACATTCCCAGCCAGACACCCGTGGAGAACACTGGATCGATGAACGCCGCGGCGTCCCCGACGAGCAGGTAACCGTCGCCCGCCAATTCGAGGCACGCGTAGCTGTAATCGCTCTCGGCGAGCACTTCGGAGGCGCGTGTCGCGCCCCGCAGGCGCTCGCGTGCGGCAGGGCAGCGGTCGAGGGAGGTCTCGAGCAATTCCTCGGGAGACAGGCCGCTGGACTTCACCACGGTCCCGTCCGTGACGAGGCCGACGCTCGTGCGGGCGTCCGGGAGCGGGATCATCCAGAACCACCCGTCGCGCAGGAAGATCAGGACGATGTCCCCGGCGTCACGCCCGGCGGCGCGCGCCACGCCCTCGTAGTGCGCGAAGACCGCGGCCTTGCGCAGGGTCGGCGTCATGACCCGCAAGCGGCGACGCGACGCGACGAAGGCGTTGCGACCCGAGGCGTCGAGCAGGAACCGTGCCCGCGCCTTGACCGTGGACCCGTCGCGCGCGAGGGCCACGACATCGCACCCATGGCGATGCGAGGGCACGGCTTCGACGACCGTGTGCCCCTGGTGCACGTCGGCGCCCCTCGCCACGGCGTTGTGAAGCAGCATCTCGTCGAACCGGGATCTGAGAACCTGGAAAGCCATGGGATGGCCCGGCGCGAAGCCTTCCTCGAAGCGAATGCGATGTCCCACGGAGCCGTCGCTCGACAGCAGCTGCACGCCCCACTTTTCCACGAAGCACGCCTTCAACGGATCCAGCACCCCGAGGCGCCGGAAGAGATCGAGGTTGAACGGCAGCAGCGACTCGCCGATGTGGAACCGCGGGAAGCGCTCCTTCTCGAACAGGACCACGCGGCGGCCCGCGGCGGCCAGGAGCGAGGCGGCCGTGGACCCCGAAGGGCCCCCGCCGATGACCGCGACATCGTGAGTGAAGTCGCGTGCGGGCATCGCCGCAGTTCCCCCGCCGTGGGTCACGAGGGTGTGCCCCGGCCCGATTCCGGCCACACGTCGTAGAAGTTGAACCACTGGTCCGGATAACGCGCAACGACCGACTCCATGACCTCGACCACACGGCGCATGGCGTCCTGGAGCGCGGTTGCCGCGTCCTGCCCCGCGCCGCGCTCGAATCGCATCGGCGGCAGGGCCAGCAGCCTGTAGCGGTTCCCGCGATCGAGCAGGACGAAAACCGGGAGCAGCGGGGCGCCGGTTGCCATGGCGAGCTGCACGGGGCCGGTCGGAAGATCCGTGCCCGCTCCGAAGAAGCTGGTGCGCATCACGTTCCGTCCGAATGGGCGATCGAGCTGGATCGCGACGACCTCGCCGCGCTTCAAGGCCATCATCAGTTGCACGGCCAGCAGCCGGGAGTCTCCCGCGTGATGCACCCTGAGACCGGCCCACGACCGTGCCTCGTCGGCGTAGCGCGTGACCTCGCGCGCGTCTTCGGTGCGCATCACCACGTGCGCGGGGACGTCGAATCGCGACAGGAGCTTGAGGCCGAGGTCCCACTGTCCGAGGTGCATGGTCGCCAGGATCATGCCTCGGCCCTCCTGGAGCAGCTCGCGGATCGCTTTCTCGGTCCGCTCCGTTTCGATCAAGCGCCCATGGAAGTCGCCCGGGTGGAGGTTCCGCATCTCTGCGTAGGCCACCATGAAGCGGCTGAAGTTGTGAAACAGCCGGTAGCAGACCCGCAGGCCGGCCAGGCCCGTCGCTCCGGTCACGCGGCGCAGGTTGCGGCGCGCGGCGGCCCGCTCGGCCGGCATGCAGATCAGGCAGATCAGCGTCGTGACGTGGTGCAGCGGAACCAGAACGAAGCGTGGGAGGCGCGGCGTGATCCGCAGGACGAGCTCCCAGGACAGGGGGCGGTTGAAGCCGTGGCTGTACCACCGTCGCGCCGCGATTCGCTCCGCCCGCGGGCGCGGGTCGGTGGCGACGGGCGGCTGCGTCACTCGGACCTCCGGCATCGGATGAGCACGTTCGCAAATGGGGTGTTGCGCCACGACGGCCGAGTCTCGACACTCAGTCCCTGGCGCTCGAGCAGCGCGCACCAGGCTTCCGTGCTCCGGTAATGCAAGCGCCTGCGCCACTCTCCTCGCATCATGGAACACAGCCTCTCGCCGACCCGCGTCACGAGGAAGCGCACCGGAAGAGCGGTGTCCGGCTCCCGGATCAGAATAACACCGCCGGGTTCGAGCGCTTCGCCGGCTCGCCGTACGAGATTCTCTTGCTCGTGAGCCGGGAGGTAGTGCAGCACGTCGAGCAGCGTCACCGCCTTGGCGGGCAAGATGGCGAGGCCGGCCAGATCGGCAACGGCGATGCGTGCGCGGCCTTGCGTCGCCATCCGTGCGACGGACGCGTGGGATACGCGGAACTCGACGCCTTCCAAGCCGAGGTTCTGCGGCGGCGCGCTCCACTCGGGGTCCCACTCTCCTCTCGCGTGGAGGTCGATGGACGCCTGAATGAGGGCCAGGAGGATCCCGCGGCCGCATCCGAGATCGAGGAGCCTCCCGTCACCGGGCAGGAGTCCCGCTGCGACGATCTCGCGATACAGAGGATCGTGCCGGAGCTTCGCGCGCACGAACTCCCAGTGCCCCACGCCCGCGTCGAGATACCGGCGCGCGGTTTCATCGCGCAGCTTCTCCCACACCGGAGCGGCCCGCCAGCGCAGGCTGATCAGGAGGCTGAACGTCCCGAGGACGAGACCCAGGACGATTCCCACGACCACGCTGCCCACGAGCAGATCCCGGCCCATGCCCGCGAGGGTCATGCCGCGAAACAGCGAAGCGTCGAACGCGGGCCAGGTGTCCGTGCGCAACACGTGACCCACGCCGAATTCCAGTGCGAGGAGAAACGGCACCGTGACGGGATTGTTGACGTGCGCCGCCAGGTAGGTCTTGACGCGGCTCAAGCCCAGGAGCCTGGCGCTTCCGAAGCACAGCACGAAGTGGGCGCCCCAGATGGGCAGGCATCCGATGAACGTCCCCAGGAGGATGGCGCCGGCGGTCCGTGCCGGGGTGTCGGCCTCGGTCCGTAGCTGATAGTGCATTTCCACGAGCGCCCGGCCGATCCGTCGGCGTGCCCCTCGTGTTTCCACCGCGCCGTCCGTCATCGACCTACCCGAGGGGTACGCAGCGATACCCCTCCTCCTCGAGCACGTTCAAGACGATCGGCAGCGCGGCGAGAACCTCGGGCCGGCCCGCGGGCTTGCGATCGTGTCCGTCGTGCAGCAACACGATGCTCCCGGCGGCGACTCGGCGGCGGACCCTCGCGGCCAGACGCCGGGCGTCGACCGGCCGCCGGTCCAGGAAGCGAAGCTCCCAGCTCACGAGGTCGAGCCCGTGCCGTTTCAGGACCGAGTGCAGGAAGCAATTCTTGAGACCCACGGGCGCGCGGAACCAGCGGCACCGGCCTCCGGACGCCTCCTCGATGGCACGCTGCGCGCCTCGCACGTCTCGGAGCAGTCGAGCCGGCGGTAGCGCCCAGAACATGTAGGAGTGCCCGTCCGAGTGATTGCCCACCGCGTGCCCCTCGGCGACGATCCGGCGCACGATCTCCGGATGGCGCCGAGCGGATCTCCCGATGAGGAAGAACGTCGCGCGCACGCCTCGGGCGCGCAGGAGCTCGAGAACCCGCGGTGTCACTTCGGGGTCGGGTCCGTCGTCGAAGGTCAGCGCGACGACCCGCTCCGTCGTGGACAGTCGCGATCGGTTGGGCCCGAACAGCCGGCTGCGCGGATGGAGAATGCCCCACGCGACGAGGCCGTGATACGAGGCGTAGAGGACGAGCACGCCCACCGACAGGGCGGGCGACCCCACCAAGAGCAGGAGCAGCAGGAGGTGGGCCCCGACGCTGACCATCAGGAACACCGCGGTCTCCACAGCCTGCTTCGCACGACCGCCACGCAGATCCTGGTCGTGTCGCGCCACGGGCGGAAGTGGCTGCTGGCGGTGCCGTCCGCGCGCGGCGTTCCGATGTCGACGCTGTCGAGCGCGAATCCGGTGCGGGCGGCCTTCACGATGACCTCGCTCTCGAGCTCGTAGCGCGCTCCTCGCAGCGGGATGGCGCGCAGCACTTTCGCATCGTACAGGCGGAACCCGCTCTGCGGGTCCGGAAGCGTGACGCCGGAGAAAAACGAGATCGCGACCTGAGAGAAGCGATTGCCGAACCGTCGCGACGGAGTCATGCCGTCGTACGACCGCACCCGGGAGCCGATCACGATTCCTGCGGCGTGCGTTTGCCAGCGCGTCACGAAGCGCGGGATCTCGCTCGCGTCGTGCTGCCCGTCCGCATCGATCGTGACGACCGCCGCGGCTCCCGCCTGAAGGGCCTGGGAGAACCCGGCGCGCAGCGCCATGCCCTTGCCGCGATTGGAATCGAACCGCAGGACCCGCGCGCCGGCGGCCCGTGCCTCGACAGCGGTTCCGTCCGAGGACCCGTCGTCCACGACGAGCACTTGCGGAAGGAACCGCCGAGCGGCTCGCACGACCTCGCCCACCGTTCGGGCGGCATCATAGGCAGGGATCAACGCGAAGACCGACATCAGCGGCTCACTACGAGCGCGGCGGTTCCCCCCTCCACGCCGCGCGACACGAGGAGGATGCCGTCGTCATGCGGCATTCCCTCCATCCACCGATCGGCGGTCGCGAGCGCGAGCGGCGCTCCCGCCGCGCCGACCTCGCCGAAGCTCTCCTGCAGGTGCACGAGTCGAACGCCCCGAGCCTCGTGGCGCCAGCGCTCCACGACATCGGGCGGTACGGCGTTGACGACGACGACGCTTCCGATGGACGGCGACGATAGGTCCTGCAGCGCCCTCGAAAGCGACCACTTGCCTCGCGGGTCGTGGCCGCGCCAGAAGGCACGTATCCGAATGGGGCCCGCCCGCTCGATCGTGAGCAGGCAAACGGCCGCCGCCTCCGCGAGAACGGGGGGCAACCACCGCCGCTCCGGCGCATGCCTCAGCATCGCGTGTGTCCTCTGGATCGGCTCGTCCGGCGCCTCCACTCCACCGGCGAGAGCGAAGCGTAGGCGTCCCTCCGCGAGCAACGCGGCCGCTTCGGCCACCGCTTCCGCGCCGGCGGCCCATCCCGAGACCAGCGTCTGGCTGATGCCCCCGATCCCGTGAGCGATCGAGATCTCGCCGTTGACGGCGTTGGCGACGGTGCGCGAGAACAGCGCCGGGCTGAGGTCCGCGGCGGATCGATGATCCAGGTCGTGAAGGTACTCCGCGTTGCTGGCCCCGCAGCCCAGGCTCGACCCCAGGATCAGTCCCCAGGTCGAGTCGCCACTCTGGAGGGGAGCCCGGCCGGCGCTCTGGAGCGCGGCGGAGGCGGCCGCCCATCCCAGCGATGCGTAACGGTCCATGCGGCGAGACCGTGAGCCGGACTCCTCCAGCCTGGCCGCGAGATCGGCGGACGCGCTCTGTCCGGCGATCACGCCGCACGACACGACGACCGGCGCTGGATCGAGGCGGATGAACCTCACGGCGCCGTCAACAGGAGCGTGGCGTTGTTTCCGGCGAACGCGGACGAGCACGACAGCGCGCAGCTCGTCGCGTGGCGCCGGGCGCTGTTGGGCACGTAGTCGAGGTCGCACTCCGGATCCGGCTCGCCGTAGTTGATCGTGGGAGGCACGATTCCCTCGCGCAGGACCTGGATGGAGAGGATCGCCTCCAGTGCGCCGGCCGCGCCGAGCGTGTGACCGACGATCGGCTTGATCGAGGTCACCGGGATGCGAAACGCGCGTTCGCCGAACACGCGCTTGATCGCGATGCTCTCCATGCGATCGTTGTACGGCGTTCCGGTCCCGTGGGCGCTGATGAAGCCGACGGCGTCCGGGGAGGTCCGGGCGTCTCGCAGCGCTCCCTCGATCGCCCTCACCATTCCCTCTCCGGTCGGCGACGGTCCGGTCATGTGGTGGGCGTCGCCGGAGCTGCCGCTCCCCAGGACCTCCGCGAGCACGCCGGCGCCGCGCCTCAGGGCGTGCTCGCGCTCTTCGAGGACCAGGGCTCCGGCTCCTTCCCCGAGAGCCAGGCCGTCTCGCCTCCGGTCGAAGGGACGCACCGGACCGGAGGCCAGGGCCCTCAGCAGCCAGAAACCGGAAGCCACGAAGCGCGACAGGATCTCCACACCGCAGGCCAGCATGACGTCGCTCTCGCCGCGACGGATGCAATCCGCCGCCAGCCCCGTGGCGGCCGTTCCGGAGGCACAAGCGCTCGACAGCGTGAGGACAGGGCCCTCGAGGCGGAGGGTCTCGGCGAGCCGCGTCGATGGGCCCGTGAAGCCGCCGAGCCGCACGCCGGGCGCCATCTCGCCCGGCGCCTCGGGCGCGCAGGCTCTCAGGAATCGAAAGGCGACCTCGGCCTCGCCCAGGCACGTTCCCACGACGAGCCCCGTCGGCGTCGCGGGGGCATCGACGACGAGACCGGCGTGCTGCAGCGCTTCCCGGGCGGCATCGAGCGCGAAGCCGGTGGCGAGCTCCTCGCCGATGCGCTCGACTCCCGCAGAGCGGTCGGGGACCTCGCCGCCGAGGGGCGAGCCGAATTCGGAGGCGTCGAAGCGCGCGATCGGACGGAGCACGGACCGCCCCTCGACACAAGCACTCCAGAAGGGTAGAACGCCTCGCCCCGCGGCCGAGACCGCGCCGAGACCCGTCACCACCACTCGCCTACGGGGAAGCATGCGGCAAGAGCCTCACGACGGATTGCCTGGACACGCGCCTACGGCAGCTCGCGCGCGCGCTCCGGGTCGAAGAAACCGGCCGGGAGAGTCTCGGCATCGTAACCGAGAAACTCGAGCGTCGTAACCATGCCCCGCTCCGAAGGCAACAGGTGGTGGATCTCCAAGCGCCGCAGAACCGTTCTCCCGTGGTCCTCGGCATAGGCGACGAACCTCAGCTCCTTCGCTTCCTTCCCGGAAGGAAGCGACAGCACGGCGCGGCGCGGCAGCCCGTCCTCCTTCCCGACCCACAGGGTACCCGAACCGTACGCGGACTTTCGCGTTCGACCTTTCAGCTCGACGGCGAGACACGCGACGCCGTCGACGGACTCCGCGGCGTCCAGCAGCGTCGCGGTGAACTCGTCCGCGAACTTCAGGCGCGCCACATCGCCGATCGACGCTCCTCCGAACAGCCGCTGGTTCGGGCTGACGCGGATGGGATGAGTGGTCTTGGGGAGGATCAGCCACACGCGGTCACCCGCCATCAGGATCTTCCTGCCCTCCAGAGCGCCGCTGCGGAAGACACACAGCGCTTCGTCCTCCCCCCGCACGTACACGTCCAGGATCGTCTCGATGCCGGGCATCCCGTCGTCCTGCCGCACCGTCGCGCGGATGCGCATGACCCCCTCGTCCAGGACGTGTCGCGGAGCGTCGGCGGCCTGCAACACGGCCTCCGGGGAAGGCCGGTGCTCCACGCTCGCGGCCGCCAACCACGGCAGGACCCCGAGCAGCATCAACCGTCGATGGCGATCAGACATGCGCCAGCGCCTCGACGATGGGCATCTTCGACGCGCGACGCGCGGGCACGTACGCGGCGAGCATCATGGTCAACACCATGGTCAGGGCGCCGGCGGCATAGGCCACGCCGTAGACCTTCACGTGCAGGGGCATCCCGTGAGTCACTCCCGGTGGAGGAGGCAAGACGATTCCCGAGTGATTGAGAACGGCCCGAACGGCCAGCGACACGATCGCTCCCGCAAGGCAAGCTGCCGCCGCGAGGATCGCTCCTTCCGCCACGAACATCCGCCGAATGGCCAGGGGTCGGGTGCCGAGCGCCCGCAGGGTCCCGATCTCGCGGGTTCGCTCGGTCGCCGCCATCAGCATCGTGTTCATCGTCGCGAGCAGGACCACGGCCACCAGCACGACCCCCATGAAGCCGAAGATGCCGAAGTACAACAACCGCACCTGGCGGTAGAACAGCGCCAGCTCTTCCCAGGTTTTGCCGGTGATGTCGAAACCTCGGGCATGCAGGCCTTCGAGCAAGCGCCGGAGCGCCGGCCGATCCTCCGCGCCGTCGCGCAGGACGACGACGAACTTCGAGACCCGGTCGGAAGCCATCAGCAGGTCTTCCGCCAACCCCAAGGAAGTGGCGAGAAAGCGATCGTCCAGCTCCTTGATGGGAATGTCGGCCACCGCCGCCACCGACGCATCGACGGCGTTCAGCGTCCCGTCGGCGGTCGTCGCCAGGAGCGTGACGGTGTCCCCGACACCCACCGTCAAAGCCTTCGCGAGCCCGGTCCCGAGGACCACGCCGCGCTGGTCGCGGTCCGCGAGCCACTCTCCCGCGGCCAGGGTCTTCGAGAGATCCATGGATCGCGCTTCGGGAGACGGATCGAGCCCGGTGCCGAGGAACGGCAGGCTGCGATTCCCGCTCGCCACGAGCCCGACGAAGTCGATGCGCGGCAGGACCTCGAGCACTTCGGCGTCCGACCCGAGGATCCGTCCGATCTCGTGCGCATCGGCTAGCCCGTGCTCCAGCGTGGCATCGGCGCCGGGCTCGAACTCCCGCGCATCGGCGAACTGCAGGTGTCCCACGCCGTTCCGGATCGTGCCCTCGCGCAGCCCCTCCAGGCTCTGGGCCATGAACCCGCCGGCGAGGGCGAACGCCGCGAACCCGACCATCACGACGCCTCCGGTGAGGACGCTCCTGCGCCGGTTGCGGATCAGGTTGCGAAGCGCCAGCGACCAGACGCTCATGGGTCGCCGACGGTGCGTCCGTCCCGGAGCGTGACAACCCGATGGCCCATGGCGACGACGCACGGGTCGTGCGTGGCCACGATGAAGGCGACGTTGCGATCGTCGCTCATCTCCCGCATCAGGCCCAGAACCGACGCCGCGGTGCGGCTGTCCAGGTTGGCGGTCGGCTCGTCCGCGATGACCACCTGCGGCTCGTTGACGATGGCGCGCGCCAGAGCCACCCGCTGTCGCTCTCCGCCCGACAGGAGGTCGGGGCGAACGTCCTCCTTGCCCGCCAGACCCACGTGGCTCAGGAGCTCGCGAGCCCGCCTTCGCGCCGTCGCGCGCGGGAAAGCCTTCAGGGTCATGGGGTACTCGACGTTCTCCATCGCGGTGAGCACGGGAATGAGATTGAACGTCTGGAACACGAAGCCGAAACGGTCACGCCTCAGGTCGGCCAGGCTGTCCTCGTCCATTCCGGAGACGGGTTGCCCGTCCAGCAACAACTCCCCATCGTCCGCGCGGTCGAGCAGGCCGAGGATGTTGATGAGGGTCGTCTTGCCGGATCCGGACGGTCCCTGCAGCACGAGGAATTCTCCTCGGTCGATCTTGATGTCGACATCGGCGAGCGCGGGGACGGGAACGGAGCCCAGGTTGTAGGTGCGACCGAGTCGGCGGCCTTCGAGAATGGTCAATGCGGACCCTCGTCGAAGTCCGTTCTCGAGCTCGTCGCGCTCTCCTTGACGAGTGCGTCACGCTCGGAAGGAGGCACCTCGCACCCTCCGCCTTGGAACCGTCCGATTATACCAGAGAGGAAGCAACCGCTCGATTCGCCGCGAGCCACGCGTGCGCGCTTCCATTGGTCGGGCGCCGAGTGTAGACTCCCGCGCATGCGAACCCCCACCCGCAGCGCGAACGACGGGGCAGGCGAGGGCTGGAAGCGTGCCGACCTGCACCTCCACACCTCCTTCTCGGGGTGGCGCAGCCTGAGCTTGATCGACGCGCAGGATTGCTACGTCTCGCCGGAAGCGGGGTTCGCCGCCGCTCGCGCGCGGGGCATGGATTTCGTGTGCTTCACGGACCACAACACGATCGATGGCGCTCTGGACTTCCTGTCCCGGCATCCGGAGGAGGAGGAACGGGTCATCGTCGGCGAGGAGATCGAGGCGCGCTTCCCCGACAGCTCGCAGTGGATCCACATCAACGTGCTCGACGTCGACGAAGCCCTCCACGCGGACCTGGCCAGACTGAGGGGCAACTGCTTCGAGCTCATCGCGGAGCTGCGCCGTCGCGAGCGGCTGTTCGTGCTCAACCATCCCTTTCAGAGCTTCCGGTCGATCGCCACGGCGCGCCGTCGCTTGGCCGAGGTGTTGCCGCTCTTCCCGGCCGTCGAGGTGTGCAACGGCACCAGCCCGCGGAGCCATGTGCACGTCCTCGGTGCGATGCTGCGTCACGACGAGCATCGCGGCACCGTGCACGTCGGTGGCAGCGATGCTCACACCCGCGCGGGGATCGCCTCGGTCCACACGACGGCCCCCGCAAGCACCAAGGCCGAGTTCCTCGATTGCCTGCGCGCCGGCGCGTGCGCCATCGGAGGTCGGCCGCGAGGTTGGGCGGCGCTGGTCGGCGACGTCTACGTCGTCGTCGGCCAGTACTACGCGCGGTTGTACGCGAGACCCGTGCCGACGAGCGCTCGACGGCTCAAGAATCTGGTCTGCGCGACCGCGCTCCTGCCGGCGACGCTTGCGGGCGTCCCGGCGGTCGTGACGACTCTCCAGGTCGCGCGCCAGGAGTGGATCGCCCGCTTCGGCCCGTGGGCTCGACGACCTGCCACGAGGACGAGCCTCCCAGCGCTGACCGAGGTGGACAGATGACTCGGCTCACACCGGTTCTCCGGCTTCGAGTCCTGCGTGACTCGCTTTCAGGAGGCGGATCGAGATGAATCGCAGCCGAGCGAGCTGGCCACGCTTCCTCGTTCCGGCCTTGTCCGTGTCGCTCGGCGCGACAGCCGCCATCGCCAAGAAGGACAATCCTTCGTTCGCCCTCGAGTTCGTGCCGCAGCAGACCATGGGAGGGATCGAAGTCCCGCGCGACGCAGCGGTCGGCGCCCGGCCGGTGAACTCCAAGTCGTCGATGGACGACAATTCGAGGGCACGGGCACCATCGGCAGTCGCACGGATGACGACGACAACCTCTACCATCTCGTTGCCACGAACGATGTCCCGAAGTACATCGAAGAAGTCCTGTCTCGGCTCGCGTCGCAATGGGGCCTTCGAATCGAGGAAGGAGCCGACCTCGTACTACAGGCCACAGTGCGGGCTTTCAACGTCACGGAGACCAACCAGGCCGTGGGTGCGACCTTCGACGCCAATGTGAGGCTGGAGCTGGAACTGAAGGACGGGACCGGCAAGACGCTGTGGCAAGAGGCCTCCGTGGCCGAGGCCAACCGCTATGGCAAGAAATTCAGCAACGAGAACTGCAATGAGGTTTTGAGCGACGCGCTACTCGAGTCCTTCGGCAAAGCGCTGAACTCCAGCGCATTCCAAGATGCCCTCGCGGGGCGACCCTTGAGCACCGTCGACACCACGGTCGGCGCGACGCCGCTGACACCTTCTGACCTTCTCAGCGAGGTTCGTCAGTTGATGGCAACGGGAATGGAGGCCGAGACACTTGCGGAGTACGTCAGCGGGAAGACCCTGACGAGGAGATTGAGCGCGGAGGATCTGGCTGCCTGGAAGGAGGCGGGGATAACGGAATCCGTCTTACGGACGGCGCTGCGCTGCCCGGTGCACGAGGAGAGCGGGTGATGCACGGGTCCGGGTCGTGACGGGGCTGATGGGCTTTCGCGGGCTCGTCGGGGGCACGGTTCGAGCGGGCGCCAACGTCGCCTGGCACGCAACCCAGTGGCTGAATCAAATCATCCCGGACCGACCGTTCCATCCCCCCTGGGCTCCCGCCGCCATGCTCAAGAGAGCAGAGCGGACCTTCCCGCAGCTCGGCTTTCCACGGGAGACCGACTCCCTCTGTCCCCGCTGCGTCATCGAAGTCCGGAACAAGATCCTCGAGGGCGACGTCGACTGGTCGGTGCTGGTGAACGAGAGCCCGGGGGAGATCCGGGCCCGCATCGTGGAGCGCGACAACAAGGTCTACATGGAGAAAGAGTGCGCCAAGCATGGACCCACGTCCGACGTCCTGGCGATCGACGCGGCGTTCATGCGCAGGATCGAGCGCCTCTATCCGGGGCGCGATTTCCGAATCGCTCCCGACGCCCTGCACGACCACGGCAAGTCGTCGATTCGCTGGGGCCGCGGGGCGGTCCTGACGGTCGACCTCACCAACCGCTGCAACATGATGTGCGATCCGTGCTTCATGGATGCGAATCAGGTCGGCTACGTTCACGAGCTGTCGCTGGACGACGTCCGCAAGATCCTCGATGACGCCATCGGGGTCAAACCCCGACGCCAACTGTCGGTCCAGTTCTCGGGGGGGGAGCCGACGATCTCGCCGTTCTTCCTCGACGCGGTGGCCTACGCGAAGCAGCTCGGGTATTTCTCGGTCCAGTGTGCGACCAACGGCATCCGGTTCGCGCAGGATCCGGAGTTCGCGCGCCGCGCCAAGCAGGCCGGGCTGCGCTTCGCCTACCTGCAGTTCGACGGCACCGACAACGAAAGCCACCGCCACCGGGCGGTCGGCAATCTGTTCGACGTCAAGCTCGAAGCGATCCAGAACCTGCACGCCGCGGGAATCGACGTCACCCTCGTGATGACCGTGGTCCATTCGATCAACAGCGCGCACGTCGGCGCGGTCATTCGGTTCGCCGCCGAGAACATCGACAAGATCAACTCGGTTTCCTTCCAGCCGGTCTCGTTCACCGGCCGGGACGAGAACCTGGACGCCGCCACGCGGGCGCGATGGCGATACACCCTGTCGCACCTCGCCCATGACGTGAAGACGCAGCTCGGACTGACGGAGCCGCTGCGCGACTGGTACCCGCTGTCGGCCTCCGGTCCCCTGTCGGATTTCGTGGACCACGTCCAGGGCGGGCAGTCCGAGTGGGGGAGCGTGAAGTGCGGATGCCATCCGAATTGCGGAATCGGCACGCTCCTGCTGGTCAACGAGAAAACCCGGGAGATCGTGCCGCTGTCGCACATCCTGGACACCGACACCCTCATCGAGGACTTCCAGAGGATCAACGATCGTCACCGGCCCAAGCCGCTGATGGTGGCCCAGGCCATGCTGTCCGTCGTCCGGAACTACAACCTCGCGGGCGCGCCGCGGGGTCTCGGCTTCGCGAACATGCTGCGGGTCGTGGACGGGCACACCGGCAGGCACATGGGATTGACCACGAGCGCTCGTCACGAGTGGCGCGTGCTCATCGTGGCCGGCATGTGGTTTCAGGACCTGTTCAACTACGATTTCAGGCGCACCGAGATGTGCATCATTCCGTACGCGACACAGATGGGCGAGATCTCGTTCTGCGCCTACAACACGGGCGTCGGCTGGCGGAAGATCGTCGAGATGGTCCACAGGAGCGCGTCGACGGCCGAGTGGTTCCGAACCCGGGGCCGACACCCGATCTACGCCGGCGGCAAATCCGTGCCGCTCCACGGCGACACGCCCCGGCTGCTGCACGTCGCGCCGCCGCGGGCCTCGGCCACTCCGGCCGCGGTCGGCGCCGCGGACTCCGCGGACGGAGCCGTCGCCGCCGGGGCCGGCCTCGCGACGACCTCGGACCGCGAGCGTTACGGCTGCGGCTCGACCCCGAGATAGGCCCCGGCGGCGTCGGTGTAGAACCAGGTGTCGCCGGGGGACATGGCAAGGGCCCGCGCGAGGTATTCCTCGCCGCGCTCGCGCTCGCCCTTGTAGATGTACCACGCCGCGATCCCCGCAAGGCGGTCGAAGTCCTTCGGCGTGAGCTTGTTGGCCTTCTCCAGCATCGGCTTGGCCTTGTCCCAGTCGCCGGCGCGAGCGTAGGCCCATCCGATGCGAAAGTAGTCGCTCGCCGCGGGGACACCACCCAGTACGGCATCGAAGTACGACTGCCCCTTCTCCTTGTCTCCGCTCTGGTAGTAGACCGCTCCAATGGCGATCCGCTCCCAGGAGCCCTTCCCCGCGGCGCGCTCCGCCCTGGCAAGGAGCGCGGATGCAGCGACCTTCGGCTCCTTGCCCTCAAACAGCGTCGCGTCCGGCTTCGACGCCAGCGCGATCGCGGCTCCCGACACGAAGCAGGTCACTCCAAGCGCTACCATCGACCGATGTCTCATCGCAGACCCTCCGTTTGCCGGTCATGAGCTCGGTGGCGGCCGTGGGCTCCCATTCCCGACTCAGCGCGATGCGGCGGTAGCGGCGCTCGTCGCCACGACGGCGCCGGCCATGGCCGCCATCGCGGCCGTCTGGGCGTCGAGCAGCGCCTTCGCCGCGGCGAGGGCGGCGGCGTCGGCCGGGCTCGCGAGGTCCGCTCGGCGCTCGGCCTCGCGGGACAGGGCGAGGCCGGCCGCGATCGAGAACGCGATCGACGCCGCGGGACGGGGCTTGGCCGAACGCAGCCGCTCGACGTCGGCGAGCACGCGCGTTGCGATCGCGACCGGCGCTCCCGCCGTGAGCGCCAAGAGCGCGACCTCGTCGTACAGGCCTGAGCCGATTCGACACCCGCGGTCCCTGAACGCGCGCTGCATATCCTCGAACCGGGCCGCGGCGCCGTTCTCGTCCCAGGTTCCGAGCGCCAGGATGTGCGACGCGAGCTGCAGGGCATTCCCCATGGGGAACCTCTTCGCTCGCAGCGCGCGGTAGATCCGCTCGACCCGCACGCCGACCGATTCGACGTCGTCGTCCCGCGAGGCGTGCAGTGCGGCCATGGGGTAGTCGTCGTGCCCCGTCAGGAACGGGTGGTCTTGCTTCCAGCGCGCGAGAACCGCTCCGAGGCGGTCGACGGCGACCGGCTTCGGAGGCTTTCCGTCGCTCTGGAGGACCAAGAGCAGCGCGGCCAGGACCTCGCTGACTCCGCCGCGACGATACCCGCGGGCGCGGAACTCCTTCTGGACCTCGACGACCGCGTCGTACACCGCGCCGGGCCGCAGCCCCTTGCGCAGGATCATGGCCGCGACGACGTAGCGGATCGGCGAATTCAACTTCCCGAACCAGCCGGCAAGGGCCCGCAGCTCCTCCGACGCGGCTTCGAGCCGTGCCGCGGCGTCCGGAATCGGGTTCGCGGCCAGGGCGAGTGCTGCGAACCGCAGGATGTTCGTGTCGGTGCTCCAGCGCTTCTTGCGCCGGAGCTCCTCGAACCGCGCGAGGTAACGATCGACGGTCTCCATGGAGGCACCTCGTCTCGAATGGCGACAGGATACTCCGCTCGCGGCTACCCTCGGGGACAGTTGCCTCCGGACCTTATAGAATCCTCGCTCGCCCTCCGGGGTGGTCGCCCACGGGAGCATGTGCCGTGAACCGCTGGTTACGCCGGATCCTGATCCTGGCCGTGGTCGTCGCCGCCGGCTTCGCGGTGCGCTACACGGTGCTCGTTCCCGATCCCGTTCCGGTGACGGTCTTCCGCGCGGCCACGGGACTCGTCGAGGACGCCGTCACCAACAGCAAGGTCGGCACGGTCGAGACTCGCAAGCGCGCCGAGCTCAGTCCCGAGATCGGCGGGCGAGTACGGGAGCTGACGGTGCGCGAGGGCGACACGGTCGAGGCGGGGCAGCTCCTGATGCGGATCGCGGACGACGACTACCGCGCCCAGGTCGAGCTGAGCCGTCGCGCCCTGGAGTCGGCCCGGGCCACCGAGCGCGAGGCGTGCCTGTCCCGCGATCAGGCCGAGCGCGAGCTGGCGCGGTACCTGAAGCTGCATGAAGACGACATCGTCTCCCAGGAGCTGCTCGATCAGGTGTCGAACCGGCGCGATATCGCGGCGGCGCAGTGCGAGGCGATGGGATCCGAGGTGCAGAAGACCGAGTCCGCGCTCAGGATCTCGGAGGTCAACCTCGCGAGGACGCGGCTCACCGCACCGTTCGACGGCGTCGTCAGCGAGGTCTCGACCGAGGTGGGCGAGTGGATCACGCCGTCGCCGCCGGGCGTGCCGATCCCGCCGATCATCGAGCTGCTCGATCCGGACACGATCTACGTCGAGATCCCGCTGGACGAGGCCGATCTCGGGAGGATCCGCCCGGGACTTCCGGTGCGCCTGTCGTTCGACGCCTATCCCGATCGGTCCTTCGGGGGCCGCCTGAGCCGCGTCGCGCCGTTCGTGCGCGACGAGATCGATCAAAACCGCACCTTCGACGTCGACGTCGAGCTCGACGACCTCGAATTCGCCCGCACGCTCCTGCCGGGCACTTCGGCCGACGCCGAGGTCATCCTCGCCGCCCGCGACGACGTGCTGCGGATTCCGAGCTACGCCTTGATGGAGGGCGGACGCGTCCTGGTCGTCGAGGGCGACACCCTCGTGGCGCGCGAGATCGAGACCGGACTGCGCAACTGGCAGTTCAGCGAGGTCGTGCGCGGACTCGCTCCGGGCGACGCGGTGGTGGTGTCGCTCGATCGCACGGAGGTCGTGGAGGGCGCGACCGTCGAAATCGTCGGCGAGACGCTGAAGTGATCGAGCTGACCGGGATCTCGCGCGTCTTCCACGTCGGTGGGAGACCGGTCCACGCCCTTCGCGACCTCGACCTCACGATCGCCACGGGCGAGTACGTCGCGGTCATGGGCCCGTCGGGCTCGGGCAAGTCCACCCTGCTGCACCTGCTCGGCTGCCTCGACCGCCCGACCTCGGGTTCCTACCGCCTCGACGGCCGGGACGTCGCCGGCCTCGACGAGGCCGAGCTGTCGCGCGTCAGGAGGCACAAGATCGGCTTCGTCTTCCAGTCGTTCCACCTCGTGTCGCGCTTGACCGCCATGCAGAACGTCGAGCTGCCCATGATCTTCGCGGGCGTCGAGCGCCGCCAGCGCGCCGAACGCGTCGGGCGGGCGCTCGCGGCGGTCGGACTGTCCGAGCGCGCGGATCATCGCCCCGACCAGTTGTCCGGCGGGGAACGGCAGCGCGTCGCCATCGCGCGGGCGGTGGTGATGGGCCCCGGCGTGCTGCTGGCGGACGAGCCGACCGGAAACCTCGACACCGCCTCGGGACAGGACGTCGTGACCCTTCTCGAGAGCATGAACGCCGACGGACTGACCCTGGTCGTCGTGACGCACAACCCCGCGATCGGCGATCACGCCGGGCGGCAGATCCGGCTGTCCGACGGGAGGATCGTCGAGGACCGCGGGCGGCGCGCGGAGCCCGGGACGCCATGAGCGCCTACGACCTGCTGGGGTTCGCCGCCGGTGCCCTGCGAGGGCACCGTCTGAGGACGATGCTCTCGATTCTCGGCGTTTCCATCGGGGTCGCGTCGGTCATCGTGCTGACCGCCCTCGGCGAGGGCGCCCTGGTCTTCGTGACGCGGGAGTTCTCGAGCCTGGGCTCGAATCTGCTGTTCGTGATCCCGGGGAAGACGGAGACGACGGGCATGGCGCCGATCGGCGGCGTCGCCAACGACCTCACGCTGGAAGACGCCGATGCGATTCGGCGCGTCCGGGGCGTGAGGCACGTGGCGCCGCTCACCATGGGAGAAGCGCGGGCGCGCGCCGGCGATCGGTCGCGGGACGTCACCGTGGCCGGAACGACGGTCGATCTGCGCGAGCTGCGCTCGATACGGATGCAGGCCGGCCGATACCTGCCGGGGGGAGATCTCGGCCGCGCTCCGCGCGTGTGCGTCCTCGGCGCGGAGATCCGGCGCGAGCTGTTTCCGGACACCAATCCGCTGGGCGAGATCATCAAGATCGGCGACGAGCGCTTCCGCGTCATCGGGGTCTCGGAGCCCCGGGGCATGTCGGTCGGGATGGACCTCGACGAGCTGATCCACATCCCGGTCGTTCGCGCCATGAAGCTGTTCGACCAGACGAGCCTGTTCCGGATCATGATCCAGGTCAGCTCCCACGAGGACCTCGAGGCCGTGAAGGCCGGCGTGCGCGAGGTTCTCCTCGAGCGCCACGACGGCGAGGAAGACGTCACCCTGTGGACGCAGGACTCGATCCTGACGGCGCTCGACCGGGTGCTGACCGCGCTCACCCTGGCCCTCGGCGGCATCGCCGCGGTGTCGCTGACGGTCGCGGGTGTGGGGATCATGAACGTCATGCTGGTCTCGGTGAGCGAGCGCACCCCGGAGGTCGGGCTGCTCAAGGCGCTCGGCGTGACGCCGGCGCAGGTGCTGGCCGCATTCCTGGTCGAGGCGTCGATCCTCTCGACCTCGGGCGGGCTGGCCGGGCTCGCGGGTGGGTTCGCGATCGTGCGGGTGTTCACGCGGCTGTACCCGGTGTTCCCCGCCGCGCCCCCGGCGTGGGCGGTCGTCGGGTCGCTGGGCCTCTCGATGGCCATCGGGATCCTGTTCGGTGCGTTCCCCGCGCGACGCGCGTCGCGCCTCGACCCCGTGCAGGCCCTGGCGACGAGATACTGAGCGGACATGGATGCCCTGTCGTCGGATGTGGTTCGGCTGGCGTGGGGTGCCGTGGCAGCGCATCGGCTGCGCTCGGCGTTGACGATGCTCGGCATCCTGATCGGCATCGCGTCGGTCATCCTCCTGACGTCCATCGGGGAGGGAGCGCGACTGTTCATCCTCTCCGAGTTCACGCAGTTCGGGACGAACCTGCTGTCGGTCAATCCCGGCAAGACCATGACCACCGGACAGCCCGGTGCCCTCGCCGGGACCTTCCGCCACCTGACCCTCGGCGACGTGGACGCGGTCCGCAGGATCCCCGGCGTCCTGGGCGTGGTCCCGCTCGTTTTCGGCACGGCGCGCGTCGAGGCGGGAGAGCACTCACGCAGCGTCTTCGTCTACGGCGTCAACAGCGAGGTGCCCGACGTCTGGAAGTTCCGCATCGGACAGGGCCGGTTCCTCCCTCCCGGCGACCCGCGCCGCGGGGCCGCCCTCGCCGTGATCGGGCCGACGCTGAAGCGGGAGCTGTTCGGCGAGGACAACGCCCTCGGGCAGCACGTGCGAGTCGGCGGCCGGAGGTTCCTGGTCATCGGAGTCATGGCTCCCAAGGGCCAGTTTCTCGGCATCGACATCGACGACGCGGCGTACATCCCCGTCGCGTCCGCGCAGGCCATTTTCGACCGGACCGGCCTGTGGGAGATCGACGTGACGTTCGCGCCTCTCATGGAGGACTCGGTCGTCGAGGGCATTCGCCGGGTGCTGATCGAGCGCCACGACGGCGAGGAGGACTTCACCATCACGACCCAGACCGACGCGCTGTCGGTCATGGACCGCGTTCTCGGAGTGGTCAGTCTCGCCGTGGGCGCCATCGGCGCCATCTCGTTGGTGGTCGGAGCCATCGGGATCCTCACGATGATGTGGATCTCGGTGAACGAGCGCACGGCCGAGATCGGGCTGGCCAAGGCCGTCGGGGCGACCTCGATGCAGATCCTGGCCCTGCACCTGACGGAGGCCGCGCTGCTGTCGCTGGCGGGCGGGGTGCTCGGACTTGCCACGGGCTTCGGAATCGCGACCGTACTGCGGTGGTCGATCCCCGGCCTTCCGGTGCACACGCCCGTGCGGTACGTGGTCGCCGCGCTGGCGGTGAGCCTCCTCGTGGGCCTGGCCAGCGGGGCGCTGCCCGCGTGGCGGGCCTCGCGACTCGACCCGGTCCGGGCGCTGCGCGCGGAGTAGTCGTTGGCCGCACGAGAGTTCGCTGGCCGCCGCCTCGACGGGGCGACCCCCTGACGCGGAGAGCGGTTCAGGGATTCTGCGCCGACCTCATCGATCGCGCCAGCTCCAGATTCGTCCGCACCTCCTCGTCGAAGGGGCTCAGCTCGAGCGCCGTCGTGAACGCGACGACGGCCTCGTCGTAACGCCCCTGACTCGCGAGCAGCACGCCGAGATTGTTGTGCGCGTTGGCCCAGCCCGGCGCGAGACGCAGCGCCTCACGGAAGCTGGCGTCGGCCTCCTCCAGCCGCCCCAGCTCGATCAGCACGGTGCCGAGATTCGAATGCAGCGTCGCGTCGTCCGGGCGCCGTGCCAGCGCCTCGCGGTAGATCGCGACGGCCTCGTCGTGCCGGCCCTGGTGCGCGAGGGCGGTCGCCAGGTGCTTGGGCGCTTCGGGATGCGCCGGCTGGATGCGCAGCGCCGCACGGCCGTGGGCGATCGCGCCCTCCGGATCGCCGCCGACCAGCAACGCCAGGGACAGATTGGCATGGGCCACCGCGTTGTTCGAGGTCACGGCGAGCGCCCGTTGGTACAGGCTGACGCTGTCGCGCCAGTGATGCGTCTGGCGGTGCGCCGCGACGGCCAGCGCAACCACGGATACCGCGCAGGCAGCGGCGACCAGACGCCGGCGGAGGACCGACGCCCTGCCGGCCAGATCCGCCGCGCCCCACGCCGTGGCGACGAACAACCCGATCAACGGAACATAGGTGTAGCGGTCGGCGCGGGCCTGTTGGCCGACCTGGACCAGGCCCGCGACCGGCACGAGCGTGATCACGTACCACAACCAGCCGAAGGTGACGTAGGGGAAGCGGCCGCGCGCGGCGATTGCGAGCGCCGAGACGACGGCGAGCAGCGCGACGCAGGCCAGCACCAGGCCGGTGGAGAGCGAGCGGCCGGGATGCGGGTAGAAGTAGGCCAGACCGGTCGGCCAGACCGTCTTGACGACGTAGACCACGTAGCTGACCGCGGCGTTGCCGGCCCGCACGGCGAATGGGAGCGCCGCGAGTCCGCTGACCGCGCCGCCTGCGGACTGCGCGAGCAGCGTGATCGCCGCCGCGGCGGCCGACAGCGCGAACAGCGGCACCTTCTCCACGATCGACCGCGGGCGTCGCAGCGGCCAGAAATCTACGACCAGCAGCGTGACCGGGAGCGTCACGAGCATCGGCTTGGCCATCAAGCCCGCGGCCAGGCCGGCCGCGACGAGGAGCGACCTCGGCCGGCTCGGCCGGCGGGCGTAGCCGGCGTAGGCCAGGACCGTCAGGAGCCAGAACAGCGTGCTCAGCACGTCCTTGCGCTCGACGACCCAGGCCACCGACTCGACGTGCTGCGGGTGCACGGCGAACAGCAGCGCGGCGAAGCAAGAGCGCCACAACGCGACGGTCATGCGCAGCAGCACGTGGAACAGCAGGATCGCGTTGGCCGCGTGGAGCACGAGGTTGGTCAGGTGGAACACCCGCGGATCGAGGCCTCCGACCGTGGCGTCGAGCATCAGCGACAGCCAGGTCAGCGGGTGCCAGTTGCTTTCGCGGAAGCCGAAGGCCCAGCGGACGCCGTACGTGCTGAGGCCGGCGCGGACCGTCGGGTTCTGCGTGACGTAGGGGCCATCGTCGGCGGTGACGAACTCGAAGCCGACGACCTGACCGAACACCACCACGATCGCGGCGACCAGGAGCAGAGAGACGAGGAGCGCCGGGAGCGCGTTCGAGCGACGATCGCCGCTCGGTGCAACCGTGGGCCGGCGCCGACCCCCGCCTGTGGCCTTCCTCTTCACGTGGGGCCGAGTCTACCCTCGCCCATCCCGTTCGAGCGGACCTTCGAGGCCGTCACCGCCTTCGACGAGGCGGGAGAGTTAGAATAGTGCTTTTCCGAGGACTGCATCGAGCCATGGACGCCGTCATCCGCTGCTCGGACCTGGTCAAGCGCTACGACGACGTCCTGGCCGTCAACGGGATCTCTCTCGAGGTGCGGCGCGGCGAGTGCTTCGGCCTGCTCGGTCCCAACGGCGCCGGCAAGACGACCACGGTGGAGATCTTCGAGGGCTTGCTCGAGCGCGATGGAGGCGAGGTCGAGGTGCTCGGCCAGACCTGGGAGCGCGGCGGCTCGCGACTGCGGGAGCGGATCGGAATCACTCTCCAGGAAACGCAGTTCATCGACAAGCTCACGGTGCACGAGACCCTGACGCTGTTTCGCAGCTTCTACCCGAGCGGCCCCGAGCCGGCGCGGATCCTCAAGTGGGTCGAGCTGGAGGACAAGGCCCACGCTCGGGTCGGGAAGCTGTCGGGCGGGCAGAAGCAGCGACTCTCGGTGGCCTGCTCGCTGGTCGGCGACCCGGAGCTGCTGTTCATGGACGAGCCGACGACCGGGCTCGATCCGCACTCGCGGCGTCAGATCTGGGGCGGGATCCACAAGTTCCGCGCCGCCGGGGGAACGGTCCTGCTGACGACGCACTACATGGAAGAGGCCGAGCGGCTGTGCGACCGCGTCGCGATCGTCGACCACGGGCGCGTCATCGCTCTCGACACGCCCGCCCGCCTGATCGCGTCGCTCGGCGCGGAGCACGTCGTCGAGTTCCGTGCCGAGCCGCTGCCCGATCCTGCGCGCTTCGAGTCCCTGCCCGACGTCCGCTCGGCGCGCATGCAGGACGGCATCGTCTCCCTGACCGTGGGCGAGGTCCACCGGGCCGTGCCCGCTCTGCTCGCGGAGCTCGAGCGGCAGGGCCTCGGCCTCACCAACCTCGTCACCCACCACGCCACGCTCGAAGACGTGTTCGTCTCGCTGACAGGCCGGCACCTCGAGGGCGCGTGATGGCCGTGCTGCGCTTCCGTCCCGTGCTGCAGCTGTCCGTGACCAAGATCCGCGAGCTGATGCGCGAGCCCGAGGCGCTGTTCTGGGTGTTCATCTTCCCCGTCCTTCTGGCCTTGGCCCTGGGGATCGCGTTCCGCTCCGGAGGGGTCGAGGAGGTCGCGGTGGGAGTGCACCGCGGCGACGGCGCCGAGAGGATCGAGCGCGCTCTCGACGCGGCCGGGCGCCTGCGGCCGGTCGTGCTCGACCCCGAGGAGGCGCGCGAACGGCTGCGCTCGGGCCGCGTGGCGCTGGTCGTGATCCCGGGCGAAACGGTCACGCTGTGGTACGACCCCACGCGCCAGGAGAGCGAGGCGACGCGCATGGCGGTCAACGACGCCCTGCAGCGCGACGCGGGCCGCATCGATGCCGTCGCCGTCGACACGAAGGAGATGACCGAGAAAGGATCGCGCTACATCGATTTCCTGATCCCCGGCATCCTCGGCATGAACATCATGGGCACCGGGATGTGGGGCATCGGCTTCTACGTCGTGACCGCCCGGCAGCGCAAGCTCTTGAAGCGCCTCGTCGCGACACCGATGCGCCGCAGCGAGTTCCTGATGGGTCAGATCATCGGCCGGCTGGTCTTCCTGATCTTCGAGGTCGGTGTCATGGTGGTCTTCGCTCGTCTGGCGTTCGACGTGCCCCTGCGCGGCTCCGTCGTGACGCTCGGTGTGGTCTCCGTCGTGGGCGCGATGACCTTCGCGGGCCTGGGTCTGCTCGTCGCGAGCCGCGCCCGGACGGTGGAAGGCGTGTCCGGCCTGATGAACTTCGTCATGCTCCCGATGTGGATCCTGTCCGGCATCTTCTTCTCGACGTCGCGCTTTCCGGAGGCCATGCAGCCCGTGGTGCAAGCGCTTCCGCTCACCGCCTTGAACGATGCGTTCCGCGCGGTGATGCTCGACGGCACGAGCCTCGTGGGAATATTCGGCGAGGTCGCGCTGACTGCGTCCTGGGGGGTGGCGGCCTTCGTCGCGGCTCTCGCGCTCTTTCGCTGGCGCTGACGCGCTGCGAATCCTGTCGACGATCAGGGGCAGGCCGCGCTCGTCCTCTCGGCTCCCGAGGTCTCGAAGCCGTAGGTTCCCGTGCCGCAGGCGGTGGCGCCGCGGACGAGGTAGCAGAAGCCGGCCCCGGCCGAGGGCTCCGCACTGGCCGAGAACGCCGTCTGGGTCGTGTCGTCCTCCCTGCAGATCTCATCGGCCGGTCCGACCGGGAGGTCGTCCAGGCTCCCCTCCAGCACGTCGTAGAACGTCCCGGAGCCCGACCTCGGGGCCTCCGGCGTCCAGGACAGGTCGGTCTTGGTTTCGAAACGCACTCCCCGAACGTCCCCGGGAACGGCGAATGCCGTGGCGTCGGGCGGCGCGCAGTCCAGGTCGTCCCGCACCCCGTCTCCGTCCGACTCGAGAAAGTCGGCGTCGTTGGCGAAGAGGTGGACCTTGCCGGGCTCGAAGTTGGCTGCGCAGAGCACGTCGATATCGGCGTCGCCGTCCACGCGCTCCGCGTCGATGGCCAGCGGGGAAACGCAGTTCCCCATGAGATGCTCCACGAACGCCGGAGGGGCGCCGCCGTCGCTTTCGTACCACGCCATGGTCGTGTCGTCGGAGCCCGAGATCACGTCCGCATCGCCGTCGCCGTCCAGGTCCGCGGCGCGAACCGAGGTGGGTCCGTTCGTGGAGGTGGGCAGCGGGTGCGCCGTCCAGCCCGGAGGGGACGCGCCGTCGTTCTCGTGCCACACGAGTCGATCATCCGCCACCGAAGCGGTGACGACGTCGAGGTCGCCATCCCGGTCCACGTCCGCGCTGAACACCCCCCACGGGTCGACCGTGGTCGTGGTGACCGCCCGCTGCGTCCAGGCGGGGGGACTGGCGCCGTCGTTCTCGTACCACAAGACACGATTGTTGGCGTTGTCCACCGAGAGAATGTCGGTGTCGCCGTCGCCGTCGACGTCCGCCCCATGCACCGAGAGCGCACCGACGACGCCCGGCGAGACCGGACGCGGGGTGAAGTTCGGCGGTGTCGCGCCATCGTTGTCGTACCACTCCACCCCGACACACAGCGGCGGCCCGCAGGTCGTGCTCATCAGGCCGCCGATCCCGTCCAGGTCGCCGTCGCCGTCCACGTCGGCGGCGTCGACTCCCCAGGCGCCCCCGTCCGCCGAGAGTGCCCGCCTCGTCCACGACGGCGGCGTGCCGCCGAGGTTCTCGTAGAAGTTGATCCCCTCGTCGTTCAGATTCGCGGAGAAAACATCCCCGTCGCCGTCGCCGTCCACGTCGCCCACCGCGACGTTGATCGCGCCGTTGGCGTGACCGACGATGTGCTTGGTCCATCCCGGAGGGGACGCGCCGTCGTTCTCGTACCATGCGATCGAGCTGATCGCGTACTCCCCCGTGACGACGTCCACGTCACCGTCACCGTCCACATCCCCGGCTGCGACGCCGTCCGCCGCCGGCGCCTCCGTGGAGACGAGATGTTCCGTGAAGGTGACCGCGCCGGCCTGCACGGCGGTCTGCAGCGCACCGGCGATGACGAGGACGATCAGCGGACTCGAAGCCCTTCGAGCGGCGGGGAACATGCGGGTGCCCTCCCCTTGTGGTGGAGCCTCTCGACCCCGTGGTCCGGTCGCCCCCGGGCCATCGGCTCGTGTGCCACCAATATACCCGCGTGAGGGCCACGGGGCCGGGGTACGGCGCCCGGGTCCATTGAGCCTAGTCGGGTACGGGGACGGCCTCACCCGGCCACTGGATGAACTGGCCGTCGCCCATGACGATGTCGCGATCGAAGCCGCTGGTTTCCCCGCCGCCTTGGGCGACCGTCCAGTCCGCGTCCGGCTCGCCGTCGCGCCCCGCGCTCACGATGCGGTAGTGCTCGCCGTCCGACCAGAACGTGAACGGATTCCCCCACGCGTCCACGAGCGGTAACGTGCGGATGTAGACCGGCTGGAGGAGCCGGGTGATGGTCTCGACCGCGACCCACCCCTCGGTCGGCGCCCCGGGAAACGCATCGTTGTCGATGTGGTACGCCTCGAAGCACGTGGCGATCGAGCGTATGTCGGCCATGGTCCGCTTCTGCGACCCGCTCTGCATGAGATGGATGATCCGGTCCGGGCCGCGCACGAGTCGGCCGTCGATGACGACCAGATCGTCGCCGGTTTCCGAAACCTCCGGCAGGGTCCCGTAGCCGCCTCCCGGCACGCGGTCGGTGCCGTAGCTCACGAGCGCGTACCGCTCGCCGTCGGACCAGTACAGCAGGGTCGTGCCCCAGCCGTCCTCGAGCGGCACCGAGTCGAGGTAGCTCGGTTCGAGTTCGGAGCGCAGGGTGACGACCTCCACGAGCGCGGTTCCCCTGATCGGGTAGCTCTCGCGGGCTTTCTCATACGAATCCAGAGCTTCCTGGAGCCGGTGCATCGCAGTCAGGGTCCACGCCTCGTGCTCGTCGATGTCGCCGGGGGTTGCCGGGGCGGCGAGCAGGGCTCCGATCAGGGCCAGGGTCCGGGATTGGAGCTGGAACATCGCGTCACCTCCTGAGCTTCTTTGATGTCCTAGTGTACTAGGACACTATGCATCGATCCGGGTTGGGTGTCAACTCTTTTCCCTCTTTTCCTGGGCCGGGTGCCAAAACCCCGTGGAGCCGATACAATGCGGATTTCCCGAGAATGGCGGGCTGTCCCCATCCCGGAGGTGCTGATGCGCGCGATGGTAGTAGTCGGTTTCTCGGTCCTGTTCCTGATCACTCTGGCGGCGAGCTGCGCCAACCCGGCGGACGACAAGGTCGAAGCGGTGGTCACCGAGGTCCAGGATGGGCAAGTCGAGGACTCGACGGCCGAAGGGGTCCGTCTGGAGTTCTCGGAGGATTCGACCATCCGGTTCGTCGGGTCGAAAATCACCGGAAGGCACGACGGGGGATTCAACGCGTTCGAGGGTGCGATCGTCCTGGTGAACGGGGATCCGACCGCGTCCCGCGTCGAGGTGCTCATCGACGCCACGTCGCTGTGGGCCGACAACGACAGGTTGACCGGTCACCTCAAGAGCCCGGACTTCTTCGACGTCGAGAGCTTCCCGACCGCCCGCTTCGAGTCGACCTCGATCACGGCGACCCCGGGCGGTTACGAGGTCACCGGGGAGCTCGAGCTCCACGGCATCACCAAGCAGATCACCTTCCCCGCGACCATCGAGGTGCAGGGGGATCGTGTCACGGCGAGCGCGGAGTTCTTCGTCAAGCGCTTCGATTTCGGGATCGTGTATCCCGGCAAGCCCGACGACTTGATCCGGGACGAGGTGGTGATCCGCCTCGATCTGACGGCGGTCGCGACGGGAGCGAGCGCCGGCTAGCCGAGACGTCCCTACGGCTCGACGATCACCATCGTCGTGCCGCCGGAGCAGGCGACGCCGGCCTTGACGACGGGCGGTGTCTCGCTTCCGGTCAGGCACGGTGTCGTGACGGTCAGGTCGTCCGTGCCCGGGTCCAGGGGGACGAATAACAGCGTCGCCAGCTTGCCGGTGCCGCTGACGTCGATGCCGGTCGGGGCGTTGCGAGAGACGCCGATCGTGACCTTGCCGAGGACGGCCTCCCGGAACTCTACGTTGAGCTGGGCTCCGTCCCGGGCGAGCACGGATCCGATGGTGTTCATTCCCGCGAACGCGAGCGACACGGGGTCGTATTCGATCGTCGTCGCGAGGGCGAACACGTCGTTGACGTCGGTCACGGCCAGCTCGACCACCGCGATCGCGCACGTGCTGGCCGCCCCGGTCTGCACCACGACCGTAGCGGAGGCCGGCGCGGACGCAGGAGCGAGCGTCATGCACAGATCCGGTGGGATCACGCCGCCGCCGCCGCCGCCCCCGCCGCCCCCGCAGGCGCAGCACAGAGCGAGGACCACGACGATCGCGGCGCGGTGTGAAACGGGCATCATGAAGTGCCTCGAAGCATCACGTCAGCGACAGGTGTACGAGCAGGTTTCCGTGGTCGCACCCCACACCCCCGTGCTCGTGAGTATGGCCAGATCGTCGCCGTCCACGGCCCCGTCCTGGTCGAGGTCGATTCCGGCCCACCACTGCGCGCCGGGATCGTCGCTCACGGAGCCGAACGCGCGCGACAACCATGCCAGCTCGACGCCGTCGATGACGCCGTCGCCGCTGGTATCGAAGCCTTGGCAGATCTCGTCGAGCTGCTCGTACCACGCGATCTCCGCCTCGTAGCCGGCGGTGAAGTCGAGATCGCCGTCGGCGTCGAGATCCGCGACCCCGACGGACGTCCCGCTGACGGCGGCCCCGGGGACGATGTGCGGGGTGAAGGTGGGCGCGTCCGCGCCGCTGTTCTCGAACCACGTCACGCGGGTGCTGGCCGACGTCATCGACACGATGTCCACGTCGCCGTCCTGGTCGAGATCGATCGCCAGCGCCTCCTTGATTCCCGCGAGGAGCGCGATGATCGTCTGGCCGAAGATCAGGTCCTCGCCGGAACCGCCCCGATTCTGCCACCACGAGACCGTCCCGCCGGCGGCCGTGGTGACCAGGTCGGCGTCGCCGTCGCCGTCGATATCGGCCGTGATCACGGTCTGTACGCGGAGGGTGTCTCCGGTGGTCACGCGGTGCTCGGGGAACGTGTCCGGAGCCGTGCCGTCGTTCTCGTACCACACCAGCTTGTGGTCGGCCGTGGAGACCGAGACGACGTCGATGTCGCCGTCGCCGTCGAGATCGGCGGCGGACACGTCGTGGGCGCCGTCCGCCTCGGTCGAAACGAGCTGCTCGGAACCGAAGAACGTCTCGCTCGTGGCGTCGTACTCGTACAGCGCGATCTTGTCATCCCCCGACGACGCGGACAGCACGTCCAGGTCGCCGTCCATGTCGACGTCGGCGGCGAACAGGCGCTCCACCGAGTCCGCTGCCGTGGT